>ERZ1504939.21-NODE-21-length-68483-cov-5.157479_pt1 | contig 68483 bp, 67 predicted proteins | sample MGYA00574600_ERZ1504939 | MGnify/ENA primary metagenome ERZ1504939 (study PRJEB39906, sample SAMEA3182065) | gut metagenome | biome: human; feature: gut; material: Stool; isolation source: human stools | place: Canada | collected 2013-01-28 ...
GAGAAACGATAGCCCTCCTCCGCCCCCGGTGAGGTACAACTAAAATCCGGCTCCTCTCCCAGATTCCTGCGGCTGACGGCTTCGTAACATTCCTTCCTGTCCTTACAGCCGAAATAACAACACTCATTGCACAAAAATTCCACTTTGTCTTTCTGTGATTCTGTCAGCGTATTTAATTTTTCATAAGCCTTGTTCAGGCGGAAATCCGGTACAACATAGCGAAAATCGTCTCTGTCGGTCTCCTTTTTTAACGCTTCAAAATCCGTCAGGACTTTCGTAGTGGAGGATACCGGATAAAGCTCCGGATAATGGCTTTTCAGATACTGTAACAGCAATTCCGAATGGACGATCACGCCGTTCTCCGGGGTTGCATTTTCCGCAAACAGGGCACAGAGTTCATTGCATTTTCTGTCCGAAAGATGTTCCTCGCAAAGAAGGGAATTACTAAAGGTCAGACGTGCTGAAATGCCGTATTCCTGTAACAACGCCAGCACTTCTCCTGCATCGTGATCCTCCAGTGAAACGCGGCCGCCTCCCCAGATACAGTCCGGCGGTGCTCCGTAGATGGAGCCAATGTCACACCCGTCGTAAAAATATTCCCGGTGTTCCCGGAATAATGGCAGAAATATCCGGTATAGTTCATAGAATTCAAACAGACCGGGAAGATGGTAATAAGCTGTTTTTTGCATATGCCTCATACTAATCTCCATTCGACTTACTGCATTCATAATCTAGGATAATTTCATTTCTCTTTGATGGTTACAAAAAATAGTTTGTCATTATATTTTCTCCAAAAGGTAAAAAGTACAATCCATGTAAAGAATAACAAACTGCTTATCGCTGGAAATCATTATGTCCACTGCCGGAGACTTTCCCTTTATTCCATCTCTTGTGCCCCTTATTTTTAAATCCTGTAATTCATCATAATTCAAAATCCAGTCATATAGTTCCGAATCTTCTTTTACGTCTTCACTTACATTATAGATTAAATTACGCTCTTTTATAGGAGATACCTCATAAGAAGGGTCTAAAACCTCACATTGATAACGTTCATATTTTTCAAGTCCTTCACTGGAAAATACATCTTCATTTATCACAATATGATCACCTATAATGTTATGCCCCTCCGGATAGTTCGTATAATCGTTTTGTATTTCTGTAAAACCAAGCAATTTCGTAACTTCCCACTCACCAAAAAACAATTCTTTGACTTCATCCATGGAAAATTCTTCTACACCACCATTTGCTTTTTCCGAATTTTGCTCGGTTGTTTCTTCCTCATTAACATTTTCTGTCTCATATAACGGTGCTAATAATTTTTCATATTCATCACCACTGAAGAAATCTGAAATCATCTTAACGTCCTCTATATACCAACCATCTTCACGATAAGACGCTTCTGTGCATTTTACTGTATTTTGACTTTTATCATTATCCCGGAATGAAATAAAGCGAACCATTGTCTTTCCATCTTTTTCAAACAATGTAGCACCGAGATAGACTTCATCATCAAATGTATCCGGCTGTTCTAAATCAATATCAGGGTTATGAATAAAATTGTATGGATACTCCACCCATTCTGTATCCTCCAAATGCAGAATGGAGATATTAACAGTACCGGAATCGGTTCCTCGTGTTGCGCTTTTCAACAGCACATCTGCCTTCCCATTTCCCGTTAAGTCACCGGTAGTAACCGTCGATTCAAAATACCCTCTATAATCTTTTATTGCTACATCTACGCCATTTACATTCGCTATGATCGTTGTAAATCCTGCATCACGTCTGTCGATCACACGCACCCTGTCTTCTTTTCCATCTCCGTTTAAATCTGTTCTCGATTCAATTCCAAAATCGATGGGAATGGCACTCGTCTGATAAGCACACCCCACTAAAAAAATTCCACTTATCATTAACAGTAGTATTTTTCTAACTGCAAATTTCGTACCTAACAATGTCTCCATGTACCTTCCTCACCCTTCTCTAAATACAATTCAAAATCAGTCAAATATACACTCAAAAATATTAAACAAAGCAACCATAAGTATATTATAGCTTGTCTGCGAAAATGAAACAATCTGTTTCCAACTTCAAGAAAACAGGGACACATTGCATGCCCCTGTCTGTTTTTTTGATAAGTATTGTGATCTGACACGATTCGAGTTCCGGTGACCACCTCTCAGGCAATCGCCGGAACCACGTTTATTTTCCCCAAACCTCTTCTGCTACTTCTTTCACCAATCGAAGCTTTGCCCACTGCTCTTCCTCGGTCAACTTATTGCCGATCTCGCAGGAGGCAAATCCACCGGATCTCTCGTCATCAAACTCCAGGAAATAAGTATTCACATTCTCTATGATCTCATAGGTCTGTGTTTCTCGCAGTCTGAAATCGTATTCTTCCTACCCGTAATGCTTGATCATATCCTCGAATGCATTGACCAACAATATTCATTTCCTTTTCCCGAAAGCCTCACAATTCACAATAATATCGCCATTCTCCTGAATGGTAATATTCTGCCAGTGAAATGTATTTTCATTTCTTTCCACGAAACGCCATTTTCGATTGGGATTTTCCAAAACCGTTCCTGTCAATATTCCATTTTCCATAGTAAAACACAAATTTGTAAATTTACTCTTGCATGCATATACCATATCATAGCACTGGGTCTTTGAATTATATATTCTAAGTCCGACACCATACTCACCATCCGGCTGTGGAGAAGTCTCCCTCGTCGCTCTGGAAGGACATATGAACATATCTTCAATACCTATCCCGTTCAATACCCGTCTGAAGATCCACTCTCCTTTTAACTGGCGCTGCGGCCTGCTACGATCACCATCTATAAATTTATCTTTATAATCAAATTCCCAATCACCCAATAGCGGAGCAAACCAATCGTATTCCTCCGGAATAGTTTCTTCCGATCGTCCATATAAAGCTTCTATAAAGCTATCCATAATGCTTTTTGCCCTCCTGTACCTGCGTCAAATTCTTCCGGCAATAATTGCCTTCACTTCTTCTATCTCCTTGTCTGTGGCCGAGGCTATCTGCTCTGCCGACAGACCATTCTTGTGCATTTTTAAAATCAAACCTGCTTCACCTTCTATACGCCCCGTTTCTCGTCCGATGGCAATGCCTTTTTCTTCAATCCCTTCGCCTAAATTGCACATAGCGCTCACATCCTTTCGCATATTTTCTTCTATGGGAATATCATATTCATTTCCTATAATGCTCAACTTTTCATCTACCGTAAGTTCTTGGGACAGCAATGCTCCTAGCAGACGATGCAATTCGTAGGTCTCGTCGTGTTCCGGCAGTTCCTTCGCCAGTCCTATCATTACGATGTTGATCAGATCCAGATTTCCTTTCCATTCATAGGAACCGATCAGATCCTCTTTGGTCAGATGAATATGGCTCATGGTATTTTCCTCCATATTCATGCATATCCAAATAGAATAGACTCTTTTGATGTCATTGTAACTCGAATTCTCGAAATCCCGTTCTTTCTGGGAAGAGACCAGTCTGCTGACATAAAAAATCGCCCGGTTTAAAATCTCATACTCCCCCGGTTCGTCTTTCTGTGCTTCTACGTTAATGATGATCTGCGACAGACCGTCCTTCGTCCGTACATAAAAGACAATATCAAATCGTGCCAGTCCTTCGTTGATCTCCTGGTTTTCCGTATTAAAACCGACAATACGTTGTCCATTTCTGTCAAGTACCGCGTTCGTCAGCCCCGGTTCCACAGGTATCGCACTGATATAAGGGGTTCCTTCTATACAGCCTGCAACTGCTTTGGGATTCATTCCCTTAAACTCATCCACGGTTTTGATCAAAATCTGTGCCAGGATTCTTTTGTGTCCTACCAGCCGCTTCACTCTCGCATCATACTGCGCTTTCAGATCGGCTGCTTTTACTGCATTCTTCAGTTCTGTGTTCAAATAGCTTCCTCCTACATTATAACTTACCTGTTTTTCTGATACAACTGGTTTCTGTGTGGGGTTTGCCTCTCCTGATTTCCCGGGGAAGCAGGTTGACATCAGCTTTCGCTGATAAAGAAAATTCATAAGTGATATGTACTTATAGAGGAAGCATACTCTATATTTTTTAATTATGCAATAACTATATTTCAAAATATGCTATTTAAGGGGATCACTCTCAATCCCCCTATTTTTCCCTCTCCGATTAATAGCATTCATCTGGGGTCAAACATGATCTGGGGTTCTTTGAGGTTCGGGTTTCTGTCAGGTTCATCCAGCTGTTTAGATTGACCAGTACACAGTTTATTATTCTAAAAATTCCACGGCAGATATGCCGCCAGACAAGGTTGCTTCCGATACGGAAGATTAGTGTCCCAATTCTATCATTGTTTTTCCCTCTGTTTTTATAATGTCTTTTATCCCCGGAAGCAATCCTCGACCTGTTTCACGATCGTTTCATCCAGCCAGCCCTTCTTCGCCATATCCCACAGGATCTCACAGGCTTTTTCGTGAGACATGCCCTGTTTATAGGGACGGCTTTCCGTCAACGCCTGATAGATATCTATACAGGCCATCATCCGTTCCTGCGTGTTCAGTTCTGCGGCGGTCTTACCGAAAGGGTAACCGGTTCCGTCCAGCCGTTCGTGGTGAAATGCCGCCCAGTCACGGATCTCGTCAAAATCATCAATGTCAGACAGAATATAATAGGTATATGCCGCATGATGCTTCATCACGGCAAATTCATCTTCCGTAAGTCTTCCCGGTTTCTCCAGGATCTCATTTCCTACCGCTACTTTTCCGATGTCGTGCAAAGCGCCCGCAAGGTACATTTTCTCCACGGTTTCTTCATCAAATCCCATATAGCGGCTCAACCGTTTTGCATCCTCTGCTACACCGATGGAATGGGTACTGGTGAATGGAGATTTGTAATCGACGATCTGTGCAAAAAAGCTTGCCAGCTCCTCGATCTGCGCAAATCTTAGCTCCTGTTTGATGCGGGGGATTTTCTCCCACAGATTTTTCTCAAATCTATCCTCTCCCAGCGTCAGAAAATGCGGCAGGGAAAACGCCTGTAAGAAAGCATCCACACATTCTTTGTCCACAACGGTTCCTTCATTTTTGTGAAGATATCCACAAGCTTTATTGAAAATATCCTCCGTGAAGCCCTTTGCACCGTATGCCCGGTCCAACAGATCGCTTAAATGAATGATGCGAGAAAAAAGCGGAATCTCTTCCCATGTTTTTCCAAACGGTCCACTCCCATTGGCATTTTCATGGTGATACAGAATTACATTCTTCACATCCGTATGGAAGGGAAGTCTCTGTATATTTTTTTCACCCAGGGTACAGTGAATTCCTACCTGAGAAGCTTGCGGAACATTTGCAACATCCTTATGTAATTCTTCCTGAATATACTGTGTCAGTGCATTATCATGAAGCAGGGCACATGCTGCCAGATCCTGCAGGCTCTCACCGTTGATCCCCAGCTGCTCCGCCATGCAGACACTCATGTATGCCACGCGCTTCGCATGTTTGTCAGACACATGTACCAGTTCTGCCTCCACGCAGTCCAAAGCATACGAACAGGCTGACAGTAATCCTAAAACATCCAGTAACATTTCTATATCTCTCCAATCTCTTTATAACACACCTATTATGACAATGATTTATGTGAAAAGCAAGCATATCCCAGATAATAAATTATATCAAAAAGGAGCATCTCCCGGTACTGCAGAGTTGCTCCTTCTTACTGTCCATTGATCGGATTATGTTAGCTATTGATCCTCTTAATTACTTCTTCCATTACAGGCATCGCAGGTATTGCTCCTTCTCTCTCAACACATAGGGAAGCCACCGCATTTCCAAAGCGGACACATTCTATCATTTCCTGTAAAGAATATTCTTCTATACGCTTACCGGATTCACAAATCTTATATAAAAAGCCTCCCATAAAAGAATCTCCGGCACCGGTGGTATCCACAACTTTGCTGGAATAACCTGAAACATATGCTTCCTGCTGATCCTGCAGATATACAAACGATCCTTTTTCTCCTAAAGTAATGAGTACTATTTTTGCGCCATACTCTGTTATGCTCTCTGCTGCTTTCCGAACATCCGTATAACCTGTTAATAGCTCAATCTCTTCTTCTGATACTTTAACGATATCTGCATATTCTAAAATACTTCTCATCCATTTACAGGCTTCTTCCTGTGAATCCCATAAACTGGCTCTGTAATTCGGATCATAAGAAATAATTGTTCCATTATTTTTCGCAGCTTTTAATGCAATAAACTCTGCATTTCTGGATAGTTCATCTGTTAACGACAAAGAGCCTACATGAAGAATACGGCTTTGGCAGATGATATCTTTCCGTATTTCCTCAGCCTTCAGACCGATATCTGCTCCGGGTTTTCTGGCAAACGCAAAATTTCGTTCTCCGTTATCTGCCAGTTTAACAAAAGCAAGTGTTGTAAAATAGTCTGCATCACTTATTAATCCTTCGGTTGAAACACCGCATTTATCCAAGGTTTCCTTTAAGAAATCACCCAGGAAGTCTTCTCCTATTTTTCCGATAAATGCTGTTTGGGCACCCAGCCGTTGTGCCGCAACCACAACATTAGCAGGTGCACCTCCCGGATTTTGTGTATAAGACAATGTTTGTCTTTCACTCTCTTTTTTCCCGGTAAAATCAATCAATATCTCTCCCAGAGAGGTAATATCATAATGCCGTTTTGTCCTATATTTTATATCTACGCCTATATTTCCTTGTGGGTATAATTTTCCTGTATAGCGATATAAACCATGCTCCCACAATAATGTAAATGTATTTCCGTCTATGAGGATATCAATATCTGTTTCTTTTTCCATCATTTCACAGGGCACAGTCCGTATACCATATCTGGAAGCTCTGTCTGCCCGGTTATAATTCACGGTCATTTCTTTATTTGAAGAATCAAAGCATATTGTCACGATATGTCTATCTGTATCATATAGATCAATACACAACAACTCTCCATCTCCCGGCAGCTTTCCCTTCAGTTCTACCATAACCGGCTCACTTTGCGGTGGTATGTTTTCACCGGTCCAATGTTTTTCCAATGTTCTGCTGAAGACCTTCAACTCAGATTTCACTTTATCAGCCACTTTTGCGCACAAACGCCTGTTATCATCTAAATACCACACTCGTGATACATCCAATATTCCACGATAACCTTCCTCCGGACCGAAATCCCGGATCCAGGGCATCCACAGCCAGCCGCCCAGCCAGGCAACAGACCGTATTTCCCCATGCAATACCGGATATGTCTGTGCTGCATAATAATGAGTTCCAAGATCCAAGGTTCCTCTTATCTCTTTATGGAATTCACATTTGTCAAAATCCACCTGTCCGGACAGATACAGCGTCGTTACACTGTCTTTTTCATACATCGGCGAAGTTGTCAAAAACCAGACATCATCAAGACAGAAGGCATCCGGACATTCAAACATTCTGCCCTCACCGGGCTCTGCTTCGTACAAAATTCCGCTATACGCCCAATGGTACAGATCGGTAGAAGAGAACAGATAAATTCTTCCGCAACTGTCCGGATGTTCAATTCTTCCGGTGGATCCTCCACAGATCATTCTCCATTTCCCTTGTGCAAAAAACACCTTGGGATCTCGAAAATCTCTTCCTCCCTTTTCCGGGACTTCTTTTATCAGCGGGTTTTCTTCTGCCTTTACGAAATGTATCCCATCCTTCGACACTGCCAGATTTTGCGTCTCAAAAATACCGGTTTCATCTTCCGTTCTTCCTGTATAAAATAAAAATAGCTGATCATCATGTACAACAACCGATCCGGAAAAACATCCGCCGTTTTTATCGTTATCATAGGGCATGTCGGGGACCAGTGCCGGTTCCAATTCTTCCCAGTGTATCAGGTCCCGGCTTACCGCATGCCCCCAGTGCATACTGTCCCAGTTATCATGGTACGGATTATACTGATAAAATAAATGATATTGTCCTTTAAAAAACACCAAGCCATTAGGATCATTGATCCAGCCTTTCTGTGGTGTAAAATGTAGGGATGGCCTTACGATATCTCTCATTTTCTTATCCTTTCACTGCTCCTGCAGTCATACCACTTATAATATACTTCTGCAAAATGACATAAAATACCAATTCAGGAAGCATGATCATCAGACTCGCTGCAATGATCCCACTGTAATCCATGGAATATTGTCCTTTAAACATAGATGTCATTAATGACACGGTGTTTAAGGCATTATCCTGAATAAAGGTTGATGCAAACGGGAACTCATTGTAAATATAAACTGCATTAAAAATAATGATCGTCACGAACGTGGGTTTCATAACCGGAATCACCACTTTGGTACACAGCTTAAATAGATTGCAGCCGTCGATAATTGCTGCTTCTTCCAATTCTCCGGGGATATCTCTCAAAAATCCGGTAAACAGCAAGGTATTGAACGAGATGTTCACTGCAACATACGGCAGGATCAGTCCCAAACGGGTTCCAAGAATTCCCATCAATGAATCAATCCGATATACCGGAAACAGTAGTACATAAATAGGGATGCCAATCCCGATCAGCAGGAAAAGATACAATGTTTCCGATGCCTTATGGTTCCGAAAAACCATTCTGGCAATTGCAAACGAACTCATAAAAGTAAATAAAATACTGAAAAAAGTAGATATTACTACCAGTAAAATCGTGTTAAAATACATTTTGGAAAAATCAATAGTATCGATCGCACGCTGATAATTTTCAAAGTTTATTGTCTGCGGCAAAGAAAGCGGACTGTTGACAATCTCATTATTTGTCTTTAATGAAAGCAACATAGCCCACAGTATGGGCATGACCAAAAGAATAATCAATCCCAGCAGACATATGTAAAAAATGACTTTTTTTATCGATATTCTCTTGTTTCTCATGTTTAACTCCTTTGCTTCCTCGTTGTGATCTTAATATAGGAAAACGAGCCCAGAATTGAAAGTAACAGAATTGCAACCGCAATTGCCATTCCATATCCATACCTTCTGGATGTAAATACTGTAAAATACATATATGAGGTAAGCAGCTCCGACTGATGAGTAGGTCCTCCGCCTGTCATCTGATATACCAGTTCATATATTTTAAATACGCCTGTTACCACCAGAACAATATTAATAATAAAGGTCTCTTTCAGCATAGGAATTGTCACATAAAACAAGCGTTGTAACAAATTGGCTCCATCAATATCACAGGCTTCGTAAATATCTCCCGGTATTGCTTTGATTCCGGATAAAAAAATAGTTCCATGGAAACCCAGTACCTGCCATGTGAATACGATCGCCAATGACAATGGAGACCATTTAGTTCCACCGATCCATTCAATAGCAAGCATATCCAGTCCTATTTTACGCAATACACTATTTACCAGCCCATAATTAGGATTCAGGATATATCCCCAGATAATTCCTATGATAATAGGTGCTATTACATAGGGAGCAAAAATCACCATTTTAAAAAATGCGTTTCCGTGAAAATTCTTGTTCATCAATAATGCTGCCATAAAAGATCCAACGATCAGGAATATCACACTGAATAACAATACTAAAAATGTATTTTTCAATGCGATCAGAAATAGCTTATCATGGAACATAGCAACATAGTTTTTTATTCCCACAAAGGATGCTTTTCCAAGACCACTGTAATCCGTAAAGCTATAGTAACATGCGATAAACACAGGAACAATAATAAATACTGCATAAATCATAAGAGTCGGAAGCAGCATAATGATTTTTGCTTTCTTTGTACTCAACCAATACATAGCTTTCTCCCTTTCCATTCTATAGAAAAGAGCGGTATTACTTAATTTCACACCGCTCTTATAGTTTTATCTTTCGGCACTTTGTAAATTTTCTACATAATCAGCTGCTTGTTCCGGTGTGTAAACTCCGGTCATAACACCGAAGGTAGCATCAAAATATCCATACGCCACATTGGACGAAAGTGAATTAAACGGTTCAGTTACTGCTTTCCAGTCATCATTTAATGCCGTGATCATCGTGGAAAGTACAGGATGTTGACTCTCATCAATCTGTCCATTATATGTAGAGCACGGTAATGCCGCGGTATCCTCGGCAATGATCTTGGTTCCCTCTTCGCCGTAATAGAACTGCCAGAACTGCATAATTGCATCTAACAACGCAGGATCTTCTGCTGCCTTTGAAGATACTACATAAACACCGCCGGATGCCTTGATTCCGATCTGCTGCTCATACTGGCTGTCGGAAAAGGTAGGTCCCCAGAAAAATCCGATTTTAGAAGCTATATCACTTCCCTCAAAATCACCGATATCCCATGCTCCGGAATTGAACATTGCTGCATTTCCACCCAGGAACTGCTCTTTTGCTTCAAAATATCCAATATTGGAAATGTCCTTTGTAAAAGTTCCTTTTTCACGCATTTCTTCTACTTTTTCGAAATAGTGAATAAAGTCTTCGTTATTCCAGGAAATGCTTCCATCCTTCAGACCGTCAAGCTTTTCAAAAAATCCATATCTTGCCAGCATTGTCTCGAATGCCCAGATACTGTAATTATCCTGCGCCCCCACGGTCAGCGGTGTGATTCCGGCTGCATTCAGCTTATCTACCACATCCAGGAACTCTTCATAGGTAACAGGCACTTCTTCGATTCCTGCCTGCTGGAAGAGATCTTTGTTATAATAAAATCCTACCATCATAACTTCACTGGGCATTCCCACATCTTTGCCGTCAACGGTACATGAATGCACCAGTCCGGGAAGAAGGCTGTCATTGATACCATACTGATCCAATGCATCCGTCAGATCATATAAATACCCATTCTGCGCAAACTCCTTTGCGGTTGCCTGCTCCAGCCAGAAAACATCCGGAAGCTTATTTTCTCCTGCCAGTAAAGTCATCTGTGTATTATGCTCGGACACTTCTTTACCCGTAATATCAATTTTAATCCCCGGATGGCTTTCTTCAAAGGCAGTAATAATCTTCTGCAGATGCGGCTCCTGTGCCTGAATATCAGCAACATGCTCTGCAAACTGGATCGTGATCTCTCCGGATCCATCTGCAGTCGTAGAGCTCTGCGCAGTCTCTGCACCGCCTGTAGTTCCTTCTGCATTTCCGCATCCTGCCATTGTAAACAGCATAGCGGCCGCACAAGTAAGTGCCATCATTTTTCTCCAATACTTTTTCATCATAATTGTACCCTCCTTATTCTTGTACATGAATATCATCTAACGTCCCATACAGGACGTCAATATGTTTGCACATTTTCCCATTCTCTTCCTTCTGACTGTAAATACCCCATGCTTTTCCACAGATGAAGAAACTGGACATTTCACCTTCTATTGCAGGATGGAATGACAAGGTTCCGCGATACATATCACTTTGCAGTCCCAATAATGCATTCAGCACTCCCCAGCTTGCCATTGCTCTGCAATAATGATGACCGGACTCAATCTCACTGAACGGATTCCTCTTGTATCCGTCATAACGATCCCGAATTGACTTTACCACCGTCAGACCTTCCTCTACACAACCTGAATAAATCAGATTAACGGCTACTTCATACTCTACTCCTGTCCACACCTCTCCGGCATAGGATAACGGGAATTTAGGTCTGCCGCCTTTCGGCCAGGTAGCTACTACCATTCCATGCTCTTCATTGATTGCATATGCTCTATGTACACTGTCCGTATGATAAAAATCCGTTTTATAATTATACTTGAATACGGATTCCATAGCAGATTTTACATGCTCTTTCGGTAAAATTTCCCCGATTCCGGCCATATATGCCAGGAACTGTCCGAGAAGCTGATCTGACAGGCAGCCTTTTCCGAATTGATACTTATATTTATCAATCTCCTTCTGTACCTGAATATAATATTCCCCGTCAAACATCAGTTGGTCAGCTCTTGCAGCTCCTTTTTCGTAAGCATCTGCGTATAGCTGGTGATGTTCTTCGTCTCCTACGATCTCAGCCATCTCTTCACAGCATTTCAATGCTGCCAGGAAAATACTGTCCGTCATGGGATTCGGTCCGTAAAATTCAATATCATAGGTTGTATTCTGCTGACCGTCCAGTACATCATCTCCATCCAGATCCCATTGTTTCAGGGCATATTCCATTGCCAGCACTACTTTGGGCCAAATGGTCTTCAAAAATTCCACATCCCCAAGATTCTTGAAATCCCGGTAGACACGAACAACACTTCCAAGTTCTCCATCACAGGCCGGAACCATTGCATACCGTTCCTGATCAAATACGGAAAACATTCGTGTAGACATGCATCCTGTCTCATCTGTTTCTCTCAAAAATTCTACATTACGCATGGTTTTTTCAAGATCCGGGAACAGAAAAGCAACCGTCTGTGCATAGTTCCATACATGAGGCACACTACCGTAACCGCAGCCTATGTAGTCACGTATTCCTTCAAATCCGGCAAAGGTTCCGTCTTCCAGCCGGAAACATAAATTACTTCGAAGATTCGTAATGTTTGCAGTCAGAGCATCAATCACATAATAAGGTAATGTAGTCTTATGGAACATCGCATCGGCAAATTTTCTGCTGTCTGATTCCAGTCGTTCCTTATTATGGTATACATATTTTGCTACATCCCATGCATCTGTGAATTTTGTTGCATAGTAATTTCTTACTGTTCCGTATTCACCGCGCTGGAATTTCTCGTAGTCCTCATCAAACTCGATCCATGCCTTTACCCTGTTAGGGAAATACCATGTAATGGTAAATTCGAAGGTTCTTTCTTCTCCCGGCTGAAGTTCTTCCCAGGCTCCGATGGATCCGATCTTTTCTCTTCTTTTCAGGAAACTGAAATTATGAAATTGTGCAAATTCACATCCCACACTGTCAGATACGGTCTCTTTTTCCAAAAGTCCATCACTGGTAAAGTCATCCCAGAAATCCTGTATTCCATCTACCCATTCGCCGTCAAACCACTGTGTTTTATAGGTTACATTGGATCCACTGGTCAGAATCGCCATATTTCCATACCGTAAATGATCCTCTTTCAAATGTTCGGGTGAATAATACAAGCCCTTCACATCATCAAATTCCCGATATTCATTTTTTACGCTGTCAGCCAGTTTCAGGTTCTCAATAACATCATATCCCTCAAACCCGGATGCATTGGGAAGCGTACCTACCAGGCTTACTTTGGTCGGACAGTCTGCAATATTTTTCACCGTGTATCGGATAATTGCACAGGGAATACTGGAATCATCTGTATTTAAAGGAATAAACGGTGTATATGCTTCCATTGACACTTTTACGGGCAATTCGGAATCTTTGAAATTCACCCTTGCAAAAGGATATTCACAAATCAGTTCGGAATCTTCCATTCTTGGCAGATTTACTAATTCAGCCTGAAGATATCCGTGTGAGCTGGTATATGGCGGAACCATTCTCGATTCCAGAATTTTCGATATAGGTTTTTCCAGTTCTTTGTTCTCCGTACGAATTGCAAAAAAGGAAAGCGGAAATTTAGTATTCTTGGAAGGCCAGTTAAAAATTTCCCAGTCCAGGAACTTTCCTCTTGAATTTACAGAAAAATTACCTGTTCCGATTCCGCCCAACAGAAAACGAACTTCCGTTGCATCCCGCTTAAAGACCCGCGGTGTTCTGTCAAATAATTTCTCTTTTGAAAATGTCTTTTTCATCTTCTCCTCCTTTTAGTTGTTCGGTTGTTCGAATAACTTGTTTTATTTTTTAACTCTCCGCTTTTGCAGAGAGTTTTTTTATTTAATCTTGTTTGTTCGAATAACTTATGCTATGATATTAGCATAACAAAAATATATTGTCAATCACTTTTCAAAATGTGGGGGATTTTATGAACACCAGAACACCAAAATACATGCTTATAAAAAATGAATTTGTCCAGAAAATCGAAAGCGGATATTATCGTCCCGGCGATCTCATCCCTTCCGATAATGAATTAATGCGTACTTTAAATGTAAGTAAAAGCACTATTACACAAGCCCTGAAATGTCTGGAATCTGAAGGATATATTATACGGCAGCAAGGAAAAGGCACTTTTGTAGCAGACCGCTCCAAAGATAAAATAAACCTATCTATTTATTTATGTCCTATGGAAGATAATGAGAAACATTTTTGGATCTCTCTGATCGAACAGTTTAATCTGACATCTTCCGGTTTTTTTGTAACACCGACTTTTCTCACCAACGATAAGGCTCCTCTGCGTGACTCGCTGTTGCAAAGCTTTACCAGTGGAAATGCACCGGATATTCTGTCCCTGGACGGTCCTGATGTCCCCTATTGGGCATATATGAATTCTCTGCTGCCGTTTGATGGATATATGGATTCGTCTTTCCTATCCTCTTTTCTGTCTCCCATTGTGACACAGGGAACCTATCAGGGAAAACTATATCATCTGGGTTATACGGAATCCACTTTATGTATTCTGTATAACAAGGAGTTGTTCCATTCCCTTGGTATCCGCATTCCGACTTCTGCGGAAGATGCCTGGAGCTGGGGTGAGTTTCTGAATGTCTGCCATACAATACAGACCAAAACTTCTTTTCCCTATCCTTTGCTTATGGACTCCGGACGCGGTCTTTCTCCAAAATCCGGAGAATGGAACAGCTACGCCGGATTGCCATTTATCGTGCAGAACAACGGCAGCTTTTTTAACGATACGCTGACGGCAACCTCTGGATATATTAACTCTCCGGCTTCCGTCGCTGCTATGAATTGGCTGGGCGAATTATTTCATAAATATCATTATACCCACGTAGAGGATCTCAGTGCCGATTTTCCTGAAAACTTTGCCATGAGTCTTTCCCTGCCCAGTGCCTATTTTCAATCGCAAAAAAGGAATAGTAATATCGGCATAATCCCTCTTCCCCATGGTATAAAAGCAGCTTCTCCCCATGGAAGCTGGGGATTATGCATGTCCAGACAGACACAATATCCCAGGGAATGTTGTGAATTTATCCGTTATGTTTTCAGTCTGCAGAACCAGTTGAAGATCAGTCAGTTAACGGGTATTCCTGTTTTAAAAGAGATTTATGACGTAATGGACAGCTTTCAGGCTGGTTCCGGCAACAGCAATATTTTATTTTCACAATTACGGAACACCTCTTTTACCAGACCGCAGACCCCCGCATATCCTTTCTTCAGTAAGCAGTTTTCCTATGCGTTTTATAATATTGCCATGGGTGCTGATGCACAAGAAGAAATGAATCACCTGGCGCAGCAGGTAGACGATCATCTTTACCGGCATAATTACTATCAACAAAGCTAATAATTTAGGCTAAGGATAAATAAAATCATTTACCCTTAGCCTATTTCCTTAAATATGCAATTTTGACATTTCCTCTTCCAGTCCCCACCGCTTACAGTTCTCTGCCAACTGCGCCAGTGAATATCTGAGGTAATCCATGGGCTGTTCCTTCGTGATCTCTACTGCAAAACGAAGATTTTTATAAGTGTTCTTCATTCCCCAGATCACATCCTCCCAAGGAGTTCCCTCCGGGATTCCTTTCACACTTTCATCCGCATAGACCACATTTTTGGCTCCCGCCTGATACAGGAGATCAAAATAGGCTTTCATTTCCACTTCGTTCAGCTTCTCGTGAACAAAAATAAGCCCCTCTCCGTATCCCGCAAAAACAGGCTTGCCCAGATACCGACACAGCATCTGCTTTAGCATCTTTTCCGCACAGGTATAGTCGCTGACTCTTCCCAATACGATCGGAGAAAAGCCAATAGAATTAGCCGGAAGAGTGTAAAGCATGCCTTCGCACTCTTTTCCGGCTGTTATCATTTTCCCTGTTTTCTCAAAAATCACCAGGGATTTCTCATCATATTTTACTTTTTGCTTATAATCATAGATCTTAATGTCTGCACAAAGCTCTGAAGGGGTAAACTTTTCCATCCCGGTACCTCCGTTCGTTTCCGGAAATAAGTATACCTCTTCTGCCCTGCCAGTTCAATCCGGTTCTTTTACCGGGATATCCGAATCTCTTCTACAAAGAAATTAGTGCGATAGAGATAGCACAGTTCCTTCTCTGTGATGTAAAAGCCGTAATCGGCATTAAAATTTTCTTCGTTTTCTTCTTCAATAGAGCCTGCTGCCCGGATCTCGTCCCAGGTCTTCCCCAAAACTTCTTCCGGGGTGACTTCTTCGCCGGTGGCAACGGAGATCGTCACGGGTATGTAATAGGATAATGGATGCGCTGCTCCTGCATAATAAACCGTGTCATTAAAATGCAGGCTGACATACTCGTCATCCGCTAAAGTAATGCCATTGAATACTAGATAATTATCATCGTATCGCTGTCCCTCGGAAAGAGTTTCATCCACTAACTCATACGCTCCGGTGTGATTCTCCCCTTCCTCCTCATACTGGGTTCTGTAATTCTCATACATCTGCTGCAGATAATCATTCACTTTGGCATACTTCTCATCGGAAAAAAAGAACTCATCCATTTCGTAGTAATAGGTCTTTTTCTCATCGTCATTGTAGAAGTCTTTCACAGTGTTGGAACATTCCCCGTAGTCTTCCCAGGGAAGCCATGCGTCCTCATCTTCGTAAGAAGGACCTGTCGTGGATGCCGTAGTGTCGGAAACAGTCTCCGTGGATACTGTCGCTTCCATGGTTTCACCAGTCTCTGAAGTGCTCTCTTCCGTTACCGCAGCCTCTGCGGATCCGATAACCTCTGAACTACTACTCCCTCCCACCGGATCACTCCCCTGTGCTCCGCAGGCAGACAACCCCAGTGCCATAACTCCTGTGATAACTATTAATTTGCCCCTCATTTTGTATCTCTCCTTATGTATTTATTGTAACCGAACGCTTCCCCCGTCCATTACAAGCATAAGCTTAACATATTATAATATCATAGTTGCATCACGTGCAACTCTTCCGATTTATTATTCAATTGTCATTTCATAAAAAACGCAGAAATGTATAAACATGAATTACACATCCACGCGTTTTTTCCGGTAATAATTCTCAGGCCTCTTGGGATTTTTCTTTTCCCTCAATAATCGCCCTTACCTCTTCTACTGTTTTATCTGTAGCAGATGCAATCTGTTCTATTGAAAGACCATTTTTATACATTTTTGTAATAAGTTCTGCATGGCCCTCTCTACGTCCCTCTTCCAACCCTTCTCTGCGTCCAATTGCAATACCTTCTTCCTTAACTCCCTGGCTCAAATTACACATAGTGCTCATATCCTTTCTGAAATTCTCTTCTAATGGGATATCATATTCATTTCCAATAATGTCCAGCTTCTCATCTATAGTAAGCTCTCTGGACAATAATGCTCCCAACAGACGATGTAACTCGTAGGTCTCATCATGTTCCGGCAGTTCCTTTGCAAGACCTATCATAATGATATTCAACAGATCCAGATGGAATAGACACATTTGATGTCATCGTAGCTCGAATTCTCAAAATCCCGTTCTTTCTGGGAAGAAATCAATCTGCTCACGTAGAAGACTGCCCGGTTCAGGATCTCATATTCGCCGGGTTCGTCCTTTTGCGCTTCCACATTGATGATGATCTGCGAAAGGCCATCCTTCATCCGCACATAAAATACAATGTCAAAACGCACCAGGCCTTCGTTCAGTTCCTGATTCTCTGTATTAAAACCAACAAGGCGTTGACCATTCTGAAAATGCACCGCATTCGTCAGTCCCGGCTCCACCGGCACGGCGCTGATATAAGGAAGTCCCTCTATCAGTGCTGCTACCTCGATCGGATCCATCCCCTTAAATTCCTCCACGGTCTTCACCAGGATCCGCGCCAGGATGATCTTATGTGCTATCAGGCGTTTTGCGCTGTTATCGTATTGGGCGTCTTTGTCTGTTGCCATTACTGCACTCTTTAATTCCGTATTCAATGGTTTCCTCCTTTTGTGTCAGGTAATTATAGATACCGCCGAAAATAAAAGGATTTCGCCATATCTACATTATAACTTACCTGTTTTTCTGATACAACTGATTTTCTTTCTGTGTGGGTTTTCCTCTTCCCTTCTTCCTGGTTCTATGATTTAGGGAATCGGATGGGACATCAGCTTTCGCTGACATAGAAATTTTCATAAGTGAAATGTACTTATACGCAAAGTATAACTTATAATTCCTAATTAGACAATAAATATATTTTAATATCTAAATAGAATTGTCTTTTAAGTGTAATAGTATAATTACCCCTTAAAAGACAATCCTATAAATCGGAATTTGTAAGGCTAACTATCCAGAATGTCAAAATAACATTCTGGTGCATCATCGTGAGACAGATAATAAAGTGTTCCATCAACAGTGAATGTAGACAAGCCGTTCTTCACTGTAGTTCCATCAGAATATACGATTTCCACCAAAACGCTATTGCTACCAGGGGGAAGTTGCTTATCCTTCACTTTCTCATCGAGTCTAAACGAAGAAAGCCATGTTTTGATTTCTTCGATATATTCATCAGGAACTTGAATTCCATCATTGTGATTCGGCATAGTATAAAAGGAAATGCTACTTATATTATCTGTTTCAAATACTGGTTTGGTTTTGTCAACTTTCATGGAAGAACAACCAGCCACACCAAGTAGACAGGTCAACACTAATACGACTGCTAACATTTTCCTCATATCAGTTACCTCCTTGTCAAATTCCGATTTAGTTCAATTCACTTTTATCATATAAAAAAGCCTCCCTTTCAAATATTATTATATCCCAAAGGGAGAGCTTTTTCCATTAATATTTTACTATTTTTCCACCTGCGCCGCCGTCTTCCCGGTATACTGCACAGCAATGCGGTTCTCGGGATGCGCGTCCGTCAGGTACAGCACACACAGGAAGATCCATTCTAAAGGTTTCATGATAAAATACACCAGATCCGCCGTGTATTTACTGTGGATCAGTCTCGCCACAGGGAACCCGTAATTGTCATAAAAATGACGCAGCGCCCGGTGGAAGCCGGGAGTCCGTTCTTCCAACACCTGTTCAAAAGCATTGGCGATGCACAACTGACGGTTCACAATGACTTCATGCCCATGCCGCCTCCCCAGGCGGATAGGCTTTACGACCTTTTCATGACCGCCGGCAGCTACCGTGCATAGATAATGTTCATCATACATGACATTCTGCGGTGCCTGCCTGAGAGACAGATTCCAGTCGCTGGTCTCCGTGAATGCTTTAATCACAGAATCCGGTGCCTGCCCAAACAGCATGAGGATTGCGATCAGGATTCCCAACAGTGGGAACATCAATACCAGTCCCAGCACCGGCCACCATGCAGCCTTCCGCAAAATGTTGTCACACCAACGCAGCATGGGATTCTGATAAATCTTCCCCGTCCCAAAGTGTTCCGCCTCCGCATTCTGCATCAGTGCATTCCACTCCCGTATTTTCTTCAGAAGCAATCGCACAACTAGCAGCACACAGCACAGTGGAAATAATAACAAATATCCATCAAGCAAAATCGTCGGCTTGAATATCTGTACTGTGAACAGAATCAGTTCTAACAATCCCAGGTACATTGCGGAAATCGACAGGACTGTCACAAGGGGCGGCAGCTTCCGAAGCGGAATACTCTGCAGAATCTCATACCCTATAAATGCCAGCAGCAGGAGTACTATAAAAGTAACCATGGAACCGCTGTAAATCGGTGTATGTTTATTGGAATTGCTTAACTGCGTCTGCCAGTCAGCGGATGTCACATCCATAATCAACCCCAAATAACAAAGTTCATAGAATCCGCCCAGCCAAAATACATGCTGGTCAAACAGCCAGGCTCCCTTCACCGGACGTTCCCATGCTTCACTGATCAGGCAGATTCCTTCGCTGATCGTCAGCACCACAGGAAATACCAGTACCGCTCCCATTAAAATTGCCCAAGTAAACATTTCTGTAAAAGCCTTAATGATCTCCCATACATAATCTCTTTGCTCATAATGAATAACAGAGGCTATGATCGTAAAAAGCGCATAGCCCAGTCCGATAAATATAGAAATCAGCCATGCAAGCAACACCGGATGCTTTTTATAAAACTTAATTTTTTCCGTATTCATTTCTTTATTTTCCATCGATTCTTGCCTCTATCTGTTTCCGTGCCATATATCTGGAAATATTAAATGTCCGCAGAGATGTCTGATCCAGACGCTTCTTATTATGGTTCAGGTAATAATATCCGAATCCCTTCGGTTGATAACTCCCCCACCACTGAGCCTGCGTATCTTCACTCATAATATCCGTAGGGTTCTCCAGTTCATAGGCGCCAAAATCATACCCAAGACTCTCCATATAAGGAATAATGACCGGTGCCGCATCCGCACTGAGATCACTCAGATAAGAGAAGTCTCCGCCGGGTGCATTGGCAATATTCACTCTGGCTATAATATAGTCGGGATGGCTGAAGGACAATGCCAGGTACAGAACTGTCACCATCACGACACCATAGCGGAACAGAGGGAAGCTTTCCCTGTAAATGTTGATCAGTACTCCGATAAACATGACGAATAATACCGCCAGCATCCACAATACGAAGATCCGCAGGAAAGTCAGATAATAATACCGGATGTAAATGATCATTCGCATTACGCTGGACGCGATCATGATAAAAGTACATAATGACATAATCGTCATAATCACTTTCAGTATCCTACTCTCCCTAAAAAAGCTAAGGCACATCAATACCAGGATCAGGTTCAGAATGCTGACAGCCAGCAGCTGGAAAAAGCCCTCTCTTGCATACTGTGCGTAAGTATAGCCCTCCGGCAGCTGCATTTTTCCTAAGAACAATCCGAAGATCTGAATACCGGAAAACAGCAGATACAATAGTGACAGCAGTGACATAATCGTAATTGCCAGTACCGGCTCACCCTTTCTGCGATCCTTCACTTCTTCCGGGATGCTTCGCTTACACAGGTAGGAAGTCAGTGCATAGGAAGTAAAGAACAGAAACGTTACCCGGATGACTACGTTGAATATATTGCCCGGGCGGATCCAGTTCATGAAATCCGTTGTCATCTTACGGAATACCGCATCGGCAGAGCTTAACAGTCCGGCAGCGATCAGCATAATCGGCAATGCGATCACCACTCCCAGCAGACCGTACCATACCTTCTTATTTACTTTTCCCTTTTCACGAAAATAGGCTTTGCCATCGGAAAAAGGCTTCCCCAGTTCCCCGAAGCTCATAACCACCAATTGACAGATGCTTCCCACATATTTCCCAAGATTCCACTTTTTCGTATCAAAATATTGATTCAGCAGCAGACACATCACTAATAGAAACACCGCCAGCTTGTTCAGACCTATGATCGCCCATCCGTCGGTGCAGAAGGTGGATACCCCCAGCAGCAGAATGCTGACCATGTAAAAGGCGCTCCCTTTTTTCAAGGTAATCCCTAGTTTTGACAGCGAGAAGGCAAAATACAGTAAAGTGCCTGCGAGAAAAAAAGGGAAGGTGATCCCCGAGCCGTTCCGGAACATACAAAATGCATAGAATACGGCATAGAGAAAAGTCACCGGTCCGAAGAAATTATAGTGCTCCTGCAAGCGCTTTGTCTCCACAGTCTCTGTTTTTTCCACTACCCGGACTACATTCTGCCCGGAAATCTGTTCCTGATTTATTGAATTTGTTTCCTGTACTGCTGTATTTTCCTGCATTATGATCTCCCCCTCTCAGGTTTTATTTGGTTTCCTCTTCTTTTGTGTCTTCTACATACTCCAGAATGTCTCCGGGCTGGCAATGCAGCACCTCACAAATGGATTCCAGTGTAGAGAAACGTATGGCTTTTGCTTTATTATTTTTCAGGATGGATAAATTTGCCTGTGTCAGATCCACCTGATTCGCCAGTTCTGTCAGGCTGATCTTCCGCTTTGCCATCATTACATCCAGATTTACAATGATTCCCATAATAGATGCCTTTCTAATTTTGAATTTCCGTTCAGCCGGCGTCATTTACATAGTCGCGTATCACACGCTCTATCACTTTGTGACTGAATTTTTAGATCGTTAAGTCGTTTTCTTCCTTGTAGCGCACGGCTTCTTCAAATACCATCGCCAGCACTTTGCTGAACATGCCTGCAATGATAAATACCAGAATGATCACCAGCATGGCAATGGTCAGGTACACCACACATCTCACAGCGCTCATGGCAGCGATGAAAAAACTTAAGTCTCCCATTCTCCTAAGACTCGCCACATTTTCCGGTACAAAGCAGTTCTCCGCAAGCACCGTGCCAAACATCTTGCGCAGTTCATTGACCAATAATAACGCCAGTACACCCAGAATGGCGAATATGATCACCGCCGGAAGGTAATGCTCCTCCACCGCCTCCAGATACTTTCCTATGTATTTGAGACTAAGCGGCAGACTTATCGTCACCAGGATTCCCGCATAGAACATGAAATCCAGCAGGTACTTTGTCCCCTTCGCCAGAGATAACTTTTTCTCCCGCAACTCCTTTTCCGACAACTCTCTCTTCTCCATAATGAATACCTCTTTCCTTCTTGGTAGCCTTAACATATCACTCTATGATACGAATGTCAATATAAATTTATTGATATTCGATAAATTTATATTGAATAGCAGCACAAAAAAGCTCCGGCCACAATCTTTTCTGTGCCCGAAGCTTTTTTCAGAAGCTTTTTCGCTTTCTCGTAATTATTCTATTGTGATCGTGTACTCCTTGCGGAATACCTCGCCTGCCTGCAGGGTATTACTGTACTCCCTTTGCTCTAAACTGCCGTCAAAGGTCGTCTTGTCGCATCTGCCATACCAGGGCTCGATACAGATAAACGGTGCTCCCTTGCCCGCGGGAGACCACAGACCAAATAACGGAGCATCAAAGCTTAAGGTAACATACGGCTTTTTGTCCGGAGTACACAGGCTCACTGCAGAAGCCTGACGATCCTCCACAATCAGGGCATCCCGGTCAAATAGGTGCTCTGTGATCTGCGCATAACCGTTTTTCACCGGTAATACATCCTTTTGCTGTCCCATGAGTCCTTGTCCGTCATCTGCCACCAATCCGTAAGTCAGATCTTTGTCCGTATCAAACTTGAAATAATATTCCGACTGCTTTCCTTTTTCATCCACAGGGCACATAAATGCGGGGTGTCCTCCGATGGAAAAGTACAGTGTTTTCGTATCCGGATTTTCCACCTGCCAGATGACCTTCAGTTCTTTTCCTTCCAATTCATAACCAATCTTCAGGATAAACTCCAGCGGAAATTTTGCTTTTGTTTCTTCATTGGATTGCAGGGAAAACCATGCTTCTGTCGCCGTCTGTACATCCACGGCAAACTCCATATCTCTGGCAAAGCCGTGCTGACCCATGGAATAAGTCTTTCCTTCATAATGATATTCCTTATTTTTCAGACTTCCTACAAAGGGGAACAGTACCGGGGCAGTTCTCTTCCAGAATTTTGCATCCGCATTCCACAGATACTCGGTATCAGTTGCTTTCCCCCGAATGCTTGCAAGCTCTGCACCAAAGCTGTTGATGGTTACTTTTAAAGCTTCATTTTCCAATACTACCTGCATATTGCATACCTCTCTCTCTTTTTCCCACATTATACCTCATAACAGTTCATCCGTGAACTGTTGCTATCTGTTATCCTGTAATCCGGCTGTCTTCAGCCAATGTCCGGACAAATATCTGCCCACAAAACAGATCACTCGGAAGATCCAGTCCAGTACCATGGCAATCCAGACACCGATGGCTCCGTAACCCATGTTCACACCGATGATATAGCTGAATCCGATACGGAACACGAACATGGAAAAAATAGACAGCACCATGGTAAACCGTACGTCATTGCAGGCACGAAGCATATTCGGCAGAACAAAAGACGCCGGCCACAAAAACATCGCCATACCGTTGTGGATCATGACCAGAATATAGGATAACTGCGTGGTCTCCGGGCTTAATCCATAGCATTTCAGGATCCACGACAGACACAGCAGGATGACGCTGTTTACCATAAAGGTACACAAGTAGGTAATCTTCAATAATTTTTTCGTATAATACCGCACCTGACCGGAATCTCCGGCGCCGACACAACGGCCGATTACCGTGATCATTGCCAGATTCATAGCCTGTCCCACAATACAACCCATGCTGTCCAAGCTGTTCGCCACCCCGTTGGCAGCGATCTGCACAGTTCCGAAACCCGCGATAATGCTTACCACAATGACACGTCCCAGCTGGAAAATACCATTTTCAATCCCGCTGGGGATACCTATGTAAAAAATCTTATGGATCACCGGCCAGTCGATGTGGAAGCTTTCTTTTAATAAATGCACTTCGTTGGACGGGTTTTTCAGCAAACGATATAGGATGAATCCTGCCACTGCACGGGAGATCAAGGAAGGAATCGCCACACCTGCCACGCCCAGTCCCAGTACATAAACACCCAAAGCATTACCGCCGATGTTAATGATGTTTTCCACGATGGAGACCTTCAGTGTGATCTTGGAATTGCCCATGGAGCGGAACAGCGCCGCACAGGAATTGTACAGGGCAAGGAACGGGAAGGACAGTGCAGAGATCATCATATAGATCACAGCATTATGAAATACGTCCGCTTCAATTTTACCGAAAAACAGGGAAATGATGCCATTACAGAACACCATGACCAAAATCGATATACCGATTGTAATGCATACCGATGACACGATCAACTGTTTTGCAGATTTGCAGGCGTCCTCTTTTTTCCCGGCTCCGAGAAACTGGGAGGTCACCACGGCGCCGCCGGTAGCCAGTGCCGCCAGCACACTGATGATCAGATTATTGAACATATCGATCAGGGATACGCCGGAGACCGCCGCCTCGCCCGCCGAAGAGATCATGACGGTATCTGCCATGCCCACAGTGATTGCCAGTGCCTGTTCAAATAAGAGCGGAATGATCAGTTTTTTCAGATCATCTTTTGAAAATAGTTGCTGTTTTGTTATACTTGTTTCCATAACGTTTACCTTTTATTACTTTTGATTCCGCTTATTTTTCCATATGATACAGCTTAAGCGAATTATCCCATGCCGCCTTGCGCACTTCTTCCTCTGTGATCCCCTTGATCTGCGCCATGGCAGCGATCACATAAGGAATGTTCAGGGAGCTATTGCGTTTGCCGCGGTTCGGTTCCGGCGCCAGATATGGGCAGTCCGTCTCCAACACGATGCGGTCCATAGGAATATATTCTACCGCTTCCTTCAGCTTCTTTGCATTTTTAAAAGTCAGCACGCCGCCGATTCCAAAGTAGAATCCCATATCCAGGAAAATCTTCGCCGTCTCCTTCGTATAGGAATAGCAGTGAATTACGCCACCGATCTCCTCTGCGTGCGCCTCCGTCATGAGATCCACGGTATCCTTCGCCGCATCCCGGGAGTGAATGATAACAGGCTTTTTTATCTCACGCGCCAGTTCCAGCTGCCGCAGGAACCACTTTTTCTGTGTCTCGTGGTCCGGCTCCGGCCAATAATAATCCAGTCCGATCTCTCCCACCGCCAGGCATTTCTCCTTTTGGCACTGTTCCTTCAGCCAGGAATAAGATTCCTCCGTCAGTTCCGCGGTCTCGCTGGGATGTACTCCGATGGCTCCGTATATGTAATCGTACTGCTCCATCAGCTCTAACACTTTCCGGCAGGATGCCAGGCTCGCACCCACATCCACCACCCGGGCAATGCCCTGCCCCGGCAGCGCCGCCAGAAGCTGTTCTCTGTCGTCGTTAAATGCGTCATCGTCATAATGCGCATGCGTATCAAATATCGCAGTCATATAAAATCTCCTCACAGCATATCTATGCAAAAAAAGAACCGTCCCCGGAGCTCCTATGTCTCCAAAAACGATTCTCTCGAGTGCACCGCCAGGGGCTCGAACCCTGGACACCCTGATTAAGAGAAAAGGCTTCCAAGGGATATTTTAAGTCGTTTTTTAGCGGTTTACGCTACGGGAACCGTGTGATATAATAGGCTTGCTGTTGACTCTTTCCAGCAGGAAGGAGGTGAGCGTCTTGGAGTTATTAGTCTCTTTTATTATCTCCGTCATAGCAAGTGTAGTCGGCTACTACATATGCAAATGGCTGGACGGTGATGAATAGCAACAGTCAGCCTAGCAACAAAAAGCCCCGGGGTAGCATCCCGGGGTTTTCTGCGTCTTGAAGTTAGACATTAGTCTCTCTTTGGCTAAGTTCAATATAACACGGGTTCCCGGGAATGTAAAGAAAAATTTGTAAGACAATTTTATGCTCATTCATATGTTTTTTGTCGATTTGTCTTACAGCTTGTGGTTATTTATCCAAGTTTGGAAGTCGATGACTCCAGTTCCGCGCTTTCGCTCTCTGCTGTTCTCATGATGCTGCGCTTTCCTCGATTGTCTGCCCGGCGGTAGTGATCAACCAGAAGCTGCTCCTCCGGTGTCAGGTTCCCGGACTCTTTACCAGTAAGCAGCCATTCTACTGTAGTATTTAGGCATATGGCTACTTTATAGACCTGCTCTGCTCCTGGCTTTCTCTCATTCCAACGTCTTATAACACCATTTCCAAAGCCAAGTTCTCTTTCTAATTTTGCGAAATTCGTGCCTTTTTCCTTACTTTTCTCTTTTATTCTTTCTACAATGTCCATTAAATATCCCTCAAAAAATAATTAGGCGTATGGCTACTTTTCTGTTGACTTTTAGCCATATGGCTATTATACTAAACCTTGTAATACAAATTGTTCAAAACACTTTGTTTTACTAAAGTATATATACTCGATTGTAACACAAACGCGTTAAGAAGAAAAGCCCGGCAATGGTAAGCCTTATAAGGAGCCGAACCGGAGAAAAAGAAAGTGAGGTTGTTTGATGTCGCATTCTGTTGTATTAACTGATATTGTTGGTGATCGTGTGTCTGTTTTTCCATGGTCTTTGCATGTCAGATGCTCCAGATACACCTGCAATGGTGAAGTTTTCATTGGTTATAATATTCATGCCAGTAAGGATAACGTTCGCAGTGACGATGTAATCTTAAAAACTCCGCTGTTACATAGTGCAGAAGAGGCTCTCGATTATATTGATGTTCTGCTTAGTAATGCATCTTTCCAGCAGGAACCGGGAGGTGATCCGGTTTGATCTTTAGCAACGATCTGGTTACCAAGAGCATGCGACTGCCGCCGGACATCGTGGAATACATCGAGCAGCAGGAAGGTGATACCTTTACTGCCAAGTTTATAGATCTGGTGTATGAGATCATGAACGGTGACAAGCAGCGTGTCGAGAACCTGGCATGGTACGAGAGCACCATCGAAGCCAACCGGCAGAAGATCGCGAAACAGAACCAGGAGATCTATCAGATCCAGAGAGTTCTTTTGCATCTGCATCATGCAGTGGATGAGATCGATAAGCTGCCATTTACTTAGATCCGGCGTGGCCTGATAAAGCTGACAGACAGATCTGTCGCAGGATCGGCTTCGGAATCGGTCGGAAAGTGCCGGATCTGTCTTTTATATAGATCAATCTGCTTCTTTGGGGCATGTGAGAGCGGTCAGGGTAAGCGCGCGCGGGGCGGCGCCGCCGTACCTGTCCAAAGAGTCCCGGGGGATCCCCAAAAGGCGGGGCCTTCCCCGGCAGCCGCACCCAAAGAAGTTGTTAACCGGTCGGACGGTCTTTGCTGGATGCCGTGGAGCGTCACCGGAGCTGTGTAAACGGGTGGATAACTCCCGCTCAGGTTGCCGTGGGTAACCTTGTGTGCGGGTTGTGTACAGGGCGTGTATAACACGCCGCACCGTTATGCACGCCCTGTGCATGAGCCGTGCACATGGTTATCCATGGCAACCTGGGAGTTATCCAACGTTTGCACGGCTTTGCCCTTCGCTCCCCCGGGCTGCAGCAGACTTCCGGCCAGCCGTAGTTGTCGACTTTCGTTGTCCTTGCGGCGCCCTGCGCCGTGCCCCGCCTCACGGGATCCCGGAGAACCCCCGGAACCGGAGCGGCGGCGCCGCCCCGCGCGGAGAGCAAGCGTAACCGCTGGGCAACCCCAAAATAAGGAGTGTATCACATGTTACAGTTCATATTCGTACTTTTTCAACGTTTCCAGCTGCCGATCCTGGTCATGGTCGGTGTGGCAGGTTTTATCCTGTACTGTGTATCGGAATATCTGGCACGTAAGAACAAACAACAGCCCGGCAGTGTAAAGCACTGCAAGGAGCTGACTTTCTCCCTGAATATGGCAGCACTGATCCTTATGGTCGCCGACATGATAACGTTCTACCTGCTCGGCTACTATGACGATCTCCTGCACTTTTTCTTTTGACCATGGAGCCGGGTTTCCTGCCGGAGGACGGTTTCCCGTCCTTCCGGGACTGGCTCAATACCCGGTACTGCGTAACTCTGCAGCACCTTTACAGGGTGGCACGTGCTACCGGACCTTACAGAGACTATAACAACTTAATGGACTGGTACCGCTATCGTTACCAGCTCGAAAAGCAGCGCCATGAAGATCTGGTTGCTGCCAACCCATTTTACAATCAGGAGGATTAACTTATGGATATTACAGGCGTAACTACAAAAGCAAAGATTCTGGTACTTTTCGCAAACAGCTACAACATGGTCACCGAGCAGGGACAGGCTATGCAGGGCACATCCGTGCATTACCTGTTCTGGGGTGAGTCCGGCGAGAAGCTGTTAGAAGACAATCAGTGGGATGTCTCCAAGCCGGTAGGCGTGCAGCGTTCCAAAGCATCCATCGATGCAAGTCTCCGTGTCAAGATCCCGGTAGCTCCGGCGCTCTATGAGGGCACTTTCGAGCTGGCAACCGGTGGAGACGGTAAGCCGGTGCTGCGTCTGCGTGATGTTGCCTTTGTCGATATGGTGCGCATTACGCAGCATCATGTACCCGGCTTTGTTGTTCCCGGCATGATCGCATCCCAGGAGCCGGAACCGGTTACCAGCAACGTTGTGACACCTCCGCCCCTGCCCGAATCCGTCAAGGCATCTGCTAAGGATTCCAAAGATTCCAAGTAATGCCCATGGAAGATATGACTATCCCGGCTTCTACAGAAGCACTTCCGGAGGAATCAGCTGCGGAGGAGACCGTAACGGAGGAAACCGTGACGGAAGAGACCGGTGAGACGGTTGCCGCTGATCAGGATCCCGGATCTGTAGAGGACTCTGTCAAGATCATATATCTCACACCTGACGGCACGACGTATTCAAACTCTGATGCTTTGACCCCCGATTCCGTCAGCTCCGGTGATGCCGGTGGCGGTGCTCCCTACAGTACCGTCATCGCTGAGTCGGCAGATTACTCCGAATACTATGAGCAGCTTCTTGCCAATTCGGAGACCCTGATCGAGCAGAATGCCCGCATTCAGGAACAAAATGAGGCATGCATTAGCTTTCTCGCCATCATTGTAGTGGTGGGACTGCTAAATTATGTATACAAGTTTTTCAAGATCTTTTTCTAATCAACCATTTTTTTAGATCGGGATCCTGCAGCATGGCCGGCGCTCTATCCTGATGCAGAAAGGAGTTTTTTATGCCTAATTTAACTTTAGTTGCCGCTGCCGCTACCGGTGAAGCTACCGGTGTGCTGAGCAAAGTTGTAACCCAGCAGATGATGAGCGGGGTTCTGGATGAGATCATCGGAGTGCTTCCCGTGTGTCTGCCTGTCATGATTACCTTTATCGGTATCAGAAAAGGTATCAGCTTCGTTACCGGTGTGCTGCGCGCAGCGTAACTTTATCTGTTTCTTGTTCACTGAGCTAGGGGCTCTTTAGCTCCTGGCTCTTTTTTTCTTTGGAGGTGATTTTCTATGAAGAAATTATTTAAGCGGATAGCTCCGCTGCTCCTTGCCCTGGTGATGGTGCTGGGAAGCTGCCTGACGGTAAGCGCTGCTACTTCTTTGCCATCTACGGATAAAGAGTATGAGGCCATTATAACTGAGAAATATCATGAAGGTTTTCCATATGCTGTTTTTGTAAAGGACTCTCAGCATCCTGCTCAAGCTTTAGTTTTATATACTTTTAGTGCAGAGCCTTTTTATAAAAACGGCTATTTTTATTTTACTAAAAAGTGGTCTTTTTATACTCATATTTATGATGTTGATCGTGATATATGGACAGAGCAGAAATCCGTGGAATATTCTACGGGTAATATGGTTGCCATTGATTTGGCGTCTTATAAGAGTATAGCATATTCGAATAATGATATTTATCTTGTCGGAGCAGATAAGGAAAAAGATGAACCTTTTTTTCTGGGTCCGGAACGTCCTCTGGTGGCGGCAGTTCGGGGGGCGAGTCCGGAGGAAACACTGAAGGAAGTGATCTTACTGATACCATTATCGATACTGTTTCTGGCTGGTTGTCTGGGATTACGGAAGGGATTGCGACTTCTATTAACGCTATTGCATCAGGCTTAGGCAAGATCTTAGATAAAATCGTTGCACTGCGTGATGATTTCATAGCAGCCCTGAAAGAATCCGATAACCTGGTGACCCGGTTCTGGGGGAATCTCTTTGATAAGGTCGCCGGTCTGCAGGATGCCGTGATCGGCAAGTTCCAGGATCTCCTGGACTGGACGGCAGACTTCCGGCAGGCCTTCTTTGACAAGATCAAGGAGCTGATCGACTTCGGAGCCGATAACTGGAAGAAATTTTTTAACTGGACTGCAGAGATCCGGCAGTTCTTCCTGGATAAGTTCACCGATCTGTTTCAGAAGCTCATGGACATCCGGGATTATATCGTCGTGGAGATCCCGCTTGCTATTTATAACAAGATGAAATCTCTCTTCGAGTACTTTTTCGTGCCGGATGCCGACCTTATGAATCAGCGCCTGGAACACATCAACAGCAAGTTCGCCTTTGTGGAGAGTGTGACCGGGTACGGTGAGCATCTGATCAACTTCCTGCAGAACGCTGCCGGTACCAAAGCGCCGGTTGTTACCCTGGATCTGGGAGCTTACCGCGGTGCTTACGGCTGGGGAAAAGCCGGTAAAGTAACTATTGACTTCTCCTGGTATGCAGAATATAAACCTCTGGTTGATAACCTGCTTGCCGGGATCATATGGGTGCACTTCTTCTGGCATACCTACAAGCGGATCCCTGAGATCATACACGGCATGGGTATGACTGCAGACCGTGCGATCGATATATCCGGGAGGGATGTAGATTGATTACTGATAACATTATGGGAATTGCATTTTCATTTCTGGAAAAGATTCTCGACAAGCTTCCCGTCATGAACCTGGATGTGGATTTCTCTGTCCTGAACGGGTTCCTGGATGTGCTGGGCTTTGCCCTGTATTTCTTTCCGTGGGCAAAGGTTGTTCCGATCCTTGCTATTATTTCTGTGCTGCAGGTGTGGCGGATCCTGGTCTCCATCATCCGGACGATCTGGGAAGTGCTCCCGCTCGTATAGCTGTATTACAATTTCGCTGCAGCATGGTCAACTCTGCAGGTGATTTGTAATACAAGATTTTCATTTCTGTATTACAAATGGAAAACGCTGCAGTGTGGATCCGGACCGTCGGAAGAAAATTTGTAATACAAACAGGAGGTATTTTATGAGTTCTACACTGATTACAACCTTTACTGCCATGTGTAAGATGCTGCTCCAGCTTCTTAAATGGCCCGTGATCCTTTTTTTTGCTGTCCTGCTAATCTTTTACCTGGACTGTCTCTTCTGGTATTACCGCCGGTACCGGAAGGGCGACCGGGTGCAGCGTGGCAGCGTCCGCCCTTTGGTAAAGCGCCCTGCCCTGCTCCGCATCTTCGTGGATTCTCCCAGACAGTATGTGGATGATCTGTATCACCGGAAGCCGGACTTCTTTGCTCCCCAGGGTCTTGTAGTGTTTACCGGGCGCCAGGGTAACGGAAAGAGTGCTGCACTCTTCCAGTACGCCATGGAGTTGCATGATCAGTATCCGCTGGCTAAGTGCATTAGTAACACGAAGTACTGCTACCAGGATAAAACGCTGACCCATTGGAGCCAGCTGACCAACTACAAGAACTCTCACAAAGGGGTGATTGTGATCATGGACGAGCTGCAGAACTGGTTCAGTTCCAACATGTCCCGGAACTTTCCGCCGGAGATGCTATCCGTGATTACCCAGAACCGGAAGAACCGGCGTGTGATCCTGGGCACTGCACAGAATTTTTACCTGTTGGCGAAGCCGATCCGCTCCCAGTGTACCGAGATCCGGGAGTGCCTGACGCTGGCCGGGTGCTTAACTATCGTGGTGAAACGGGAACCGATCGTCGACAATGACGGAGACGTGAAGGAAATGAAATACCGCGGGATCTATTTCTTCGCGCATTCCCGGAGACTCCGCGAGGCGTATGACACCTGGTCTATTGTTGATAACCTCATGAGATCAGGGTTTCATGATAATCCTTTGATAAAGGATGATAGTGTAAATATCGAAATTACGAACAAAAAGAAGTAAAAGGCGAGGAGCTGCCGGAAGGGGCTGCCAGCACCGGCGGCAGCTCCTCCGGCAGGCTCCGAAGCCCCCCGCCACGTCCTGTAATACGTGGTCTAGAAATACATTGTAATACACATGAAAAGTCGCTTAAATACTGGCAAAAGTGGCTAAAAATCATTTTGCCGGAAAGCCGATTCCGGCAAAAATCGAAAAAACGGTGGATTTGTAATACAAATACTTTTTGTGAGGTGGACAAATGCTTGATAAAAGACGTGAATACGATAATCTTCTCTATCATGAGATGCCGCAGGAAGAACAATATGGGTGGTTTGGATATTCCCGGAATAAATTCCTGCACAACATCGATACGTTTTACTATTCTGTGAAGTTCCGCAACGATTTCCGGCTCAAGACCTCGGATGCTCACGTTCTGAAAATGCGCAGATTCTTCAAGTTACAGTATGATTACCTGAACAATAACGAGGATCAGCCGGAGCTCTATCTGCCGGATCTGGGTAAGAATCTGTACCTGAAGCCGGTTACTTTCAGCCGGTTCTATACTACCTGTTTGACGTACCCGGAATATTTCGACATCTTCTTCGCTCCCGTGGTTCCAAAAGCAGCCGACGGCGGGGAATCTGTTACCTGTGAATGTGTGGTGCAGATCCGCTCTTATATGCTCTGGATCATGGGTGTGCGTGATGCCTTTGAAAATTCATATGAGTACGTTAAGAACATAGCCAAGTACTTTGGTTTGCAGATCGATTTTGTCCAGGAGAACAGAATCGACTATTGCTGGCACTCCAACTATTTAAAGGATCCCGAAACCTTTTTCAGTCCGGAGAACTTTTACAAGATGCGTGTTGACCGTTTCAAAAATGCGACTTACGTCACAAACAAGGTCGGCTCTGAGGACTATGAGATCGATTATGTGGCACTGGGTAAGCGGTCGGATAAGGTCTTCGTCCGCATTTATCAGAAGACCAGGGAAGTGATCGAACAGAATTACAAGCCATGGTTCCTGCAGATCTGGCAGATGCAGGGGCTTATATCAAAATACGATCAGTGGGTCTATGAACGCTGTTATCAGAAAAAGAACTGGTTCTACCGGTTTACTGCCCGTTTGGAGTTCTTTCTGGAGCATGGACAGGATCCTTATTATCTTTCCTATGTCCGGCAGATCTTAGAGGGTAAGCTTACCATCGAAGAGGATGCACTGATCCGGCTGGCTGATAAGCTCACTCCGAAGCTCAATTACGTTGTAAATGTAGAGTTTCAGACCATGCGGCGGCATTCCAAGAGCTACGAGCTGCTCCCGATCCATAACAACACCGCCAAAGGTGAGACGCAGCGTATTTATGACTATCTGGACAACAGGAAACTGATCATTGATTATTTAACCGATAAAGTCTTTAAGATGGTGGAAAAGACCGGAGACGGCAACAAGTGCCGCAGACCTTACTGTGGTTTCTGGAAAGCGCTGCGGAATACCCGTTGCTTAGATATGAAAATTACACCGGAATATAAGAAGCTGGTAAGAAACTACAACCGGAAGCTCTCCGTTGAGTCCATGAAAAAGCGTGTGATCGGGTCAGCGGTGACCCTCGGCATCTATATGCGTGGAATCAATGAGGACAGTCCTCTGCAGGACTGCTTTGAAGCACTTCTCCGCATGAACGATAATGACATTATGGAAGCCCAGCGCTATAAACAGAAAAAACTCCGGCAGTTCAACGCGGAAGAACTTGCCGAAGTCTTTGAGTCTTCTGAAAAGCACCGCTTCCGTCTGCTGGATGAAAGTGACGGCACTCTTTATGATTATGATAGTATAAAGACCTTAGATTTGCAAGGGGGATTTTCAAATGATGACAATCCGGCAGATCTATGATCAATACATCTACAGCCGGAGCACATACTGCAGTGCGGAAACGATTGAAAAGTATTCGGATGATCTCAGGCTGTTTTTCCGGTTTCTGGAACACAAGTATAAAATTTCTGTGGATGCTGCCGGTTTTGAAGCGCTGGATCAGTTGTCGATCTATCAGGATTATCTGATCTATTGCAGAAAAAGGAAAATTAAAGATTCTTCCGTCCGGAGCTATGCCCGATCGATAAAGGCTTTTCTGCGGTACTGTTATGATGAAGATTACTGCAAGGACTATCTGAAGAAAATCAAGATGCCAAAGTCTGACGCAGCACCGGTGCTTCCATTGTTTGAAGCTGATGTGATACATATCGACACGCTTCTCGACCGGGAGACGGAGCAGGGTCTGCGCAATTATTGTATCTTTCATCTGATGTTAGACTGCGGACTCCGGCGTCAGGAAGTGGTGCACCTGCAGGTGCATGATCTGAACGCTGCTCAAAACATTCTATCGATCAAGAAGTCAAAAGGAAATAAAAGCCGGTTTGTATTGATCCCGGACTTCCTGATCGTAGCTCTGCAGCAATACTTTGAACTTATGCATATCAGATCCGGCACAATGTTTTTGACTTTGCGTACCAGGAAGCCGATCACTTATAACACGATCAAAATGTTTTACCAGGACATGAAAGTTGAGTCCGGAATAGATCGGCTGCATGGTCATCTGCTCCGGCACACTTTCGCGATTAGCTTCCTGATCGGCGGCGGCAACCTGGAATTCTTGCGTGTTTTCATGGGTCATTTTGATTATGTATCAACAAAGACGTATGTAGAACAGGCTACGCAGCTTAAGATCCTGGGCGCACCGGTTTACAAACTGGATCCGATATTCTTCAAATTCGGTTATTGATCTATCAGCAATTCTTTAGTTCCGGGGACAAAAAAAGAACCGTCCCCGGAGCTCCTAAGTCTCCAAAAACAGTCCTCTTGAGTGCACCGCCAGGGGCTCGAACCCTGGACACCCTGATTAAGAGTCAGGTGCTCTACCAACTGAGCTAGCGGTGCATTTCTGTGTCGTTGTTGCGTCTCCCGCAACGACAAGACATATATTATCACATGGTTTTCAAGAATGCAAGTACTTTTTGAAAAAAATTTAAATATTTTTTTCGATTTATTTGTACAATAGGTGAAATTACTGTTTTTTACGGGCTTCCTGGCACTTTTTGCAGTAGCCGTACAGCTCTAATTTGTGTCCGGTGACAGTGAAATCTCCGGTATCCTGCTCTAAATGCACATGTGCAAAGGGGCAGCTGGGCAGCGGAATCCGCTTATGACATTCCAGGCAGACCGCATAATGGGTATGTTCCCCGCGGTTCAATTCGTATACTACGGTACCGTCTCCCATGAACGTTGTCTTCTCTACCATTCCATGTTCTTCAAATGTTGCCAGAATCCGGTAGATCGTGGATACAGCATAATCGCTGCCTTCGTGTTCTTTCTCAATACGATTGTAAATCTGCACGGCGCTGAGGGGTTCGGTCGCTTCCTCCAGAACCTGATAGACGCATTTTCTCTGTTTGGTCCATTTTAATCCCTTGGGATAAGAAATATCATTGTGTTCACATTTATGTTCTTCCATAGATATCTGTCCTTTTATATCGCGATCTCGAGGGCGCAGTGCTTTCCACCTCGAAACACTGCTTGTGCCTACAGCCAGTTTATCACAATTCCTGTCAAAACACCAATCACATATAAAATTCCCACGATTTTCAGATTTTCCTTTTTATCCGGGTTCACACGGAACAACACCAGCAGTCCTACTCCCGCTCCTACCAGCAATCCGGACATCATGGCTCCAAGGCTGATCACACCACTGATATACAATTGCGTTATGGTCACAGATGCTGCACAGTTGGGGATCAGTCCCACCAATCCTGCCAGCACAGGTCCCAGTACGGGACGGTTCAGGATCAGACCGGCCAGAACATCTTCTCCCACAAAATGCAGTGCTGTGTTCAGAACAAATCCAATGACTATAATGAAAAAGGTAATGTGAAGCGTATGCTTTACCGCAGATAGAAAAATGCCATCCTTTTCACAATGGCAGTTCTCATGCTCACAGATTTCATGAATGTGCTCTTCCTCTTCATGGTCATTTTCCCCATGCCTGTGAACATGGTCATGAGGATGTATCTTCCTCTCACGGACCAACAGATCGATCACAAACCCGGCTATGGCACCAATGGCTGCTTTCGCTCCCAGCACGCCCAGTACAAAGCGGATATCCATTTTCTCCGAAATCAGGATCGGCAGCATCTCATCAGAAGTGGACAGATAAATGGCTATCAGTGTTCCCAGAGTGATCACCCTGCCTGCATATAAGTTGGATGCTGCTGCCGAGAACCCACACTGAGGCAGCACACCTGCCACGCCACCGATCAACGGTCCCATTTTACCTGCTTTACGCACCATATGTGTGGTCTTCTCGCCAGCCTTATGCTCCAGATATTCCATAGCCAGATAGGTCAGGAACAAAAACGGCACCAGCTTTATACTATCTATTAAGGTATCTAAAATAACTTCCGACATAACTCTTACCTTTCCATACTTTCTTTATCAAATGAATACTTAATCATATATTTGTTCTAAATGCAAATGAGTTGCATTTGCATTTAGAACTATAACACATTTTTTCACATTGTCAATATTTTAATTATAAAAAATGCGCTATGCTATGATAAGCTACGAAAAGCAAGAGAATGCCCACCCGGGCAAAAGCCAGCCGGTATACCGTCTTATTATTGCACTTCGATCAATCTTCGATCAATCCCTTTTTCTTCCATGCTCCGCTCCGCCAGCGCAACATCATGCCGACCGCACGGCTGCATTCATCTGCTGTCAGACCGATATAAGCACCCACTACTGCCAGATGCAGTTGTATCCCCAGCAGATACGTTCCTCCCGCTGCACACAAAAACATGAAAATAGCTCCGAGGATCACCGGAAATACAGCATCTCCACTGGTTTTCAGTGCATTTCCGTATACCAGATTTGTTACTCGTCCGGCTTCCAGGGCAATATCAATAAACATCAGCTTCTGCACTAGTTCTACCATACTCTTATCCTGCGTGAAAAAAGAGATCAGTACCGGGGCACTGACTGCAAACAGAAATTCTGTTCCCATCGCCAGTACCGCTCCGATCGCCGCAGATTTTTTAGTCTGCTTATCACATATTTCATATTTTCCCGCACCCATGTACCATCCGGTCATAATAGCATTCGCCTGGGCAAGCGCACTTCCCACACAGAAGGATAAATTTGTGATCTGTGCCGTATAGGAGCGGGCTGCCACATTGATTCCTTCTGTATCCATCTGGTTCAGAAAACGGATCACCAGTGTCATCGCTATATTATAAATAATATTCTCCAAAGCGGAAGGTAATCCGATCCGGATGATCTTCCGCAAAATCTCTCCGGAATTTACCCTCTCCGAATATTTTTTTGCAGGGATCAGCCGCCGTACAAAGATCACTATCAATATCAGATTCACTACTTTAGAGATCACTGTTGCGGATGCAACCCCCTGCACGCCGAGGTGGAATCGAAACAGAAACACGGCATTTAATATAAAGTTCAAAATATTACCTGTCACAGTTGCGATCAGAGGCTGTTTCGTATATCCAAATGCACGCAGATATCCTGCCAGTATGGGAATCATTGCGTTCAGTATACTTCCGCCTCCTACGATCCGCAGGTATTGTACGGCAGGCTCTTTCAATGCCGGTGCAATACCTACCACATACAGAATCCCATCGGAACAGAAAAACAAAAACACAGACATCACAACACCCAGGATCCCATTAAACCATAATCCCAGAGTCTTCGCCTGACAGGCGATCCCCGGTCTGCCCGCACCGATATTCTGTGTCATCACAGCCAGCATTCCCATAGAAACTACCGAATACATAATAATGAACACACCGATATAAGTATTTGCTGTTCCGACTGCTCCGACTGCCTGATCCCCAACAGAAGAAAGCATTAAGGTATCCACCATTCCGGACAACATGTAAAAGATCGTCTCCAGACACAGTGGTACAAATAATTGAAATAATGACTTATTCTGTCCTTCCATCGTATGTTTTATATCCTTTCTGCGGTTCCTAAAAATTTGCATTTTCATTTTACAACTATTCAGAATACTATTCCGAATAGTCTCTTCAATTTTTACATATTACTACTTTATCTTTGCTAAAACTTGCATTTTTACCACAGAAAATTGACTTATTTCTACTTTTATAGTAATCTGACCATAACATCCTCTGCTCCACTCCACAGAAAGGCCTGCCTATGTACCCTGAATTAAGAGAAGAACGCATTCACGGAACAAAAGAATTTCCTTTCAGCTGTTATCACCTGCATGATATGCCTGCTTTTTTTCAGATTCCTGTCCACTGGCATCCGGAGGTCGAGATCATATATGTCCGCTCCGGCTCTCTTAAGATCATCATTGAAGGAGAAGAATACGAAGCAGCTGGCGGCTCCGTATTCTTTGTAAATCCCGGTGAGCTTCATTTTATGGGTTCCGCAATTCCGGGCGTAGACTATCATACCCTGCTGTTCCCACTGGAATTTATTTCCTTTCAGACGGATGATCTGTTGGAAACGGAGTTTCTCCTTCCCTTGCGTAACCATGAATTGCTTTTGCATCATAATCTTTCCCACGAAAAAAGCTGCCCTGACATCATTTCTCTCATCCGTGAGATCCTGTCTGTCAGACAGCTTCCAAATACATTGAGCGGGCATTTCCGATTACGTATTTTATTGTTGTCACTTATCCAAAAAATTGCTGCCTGCGGAACCATTAACCCGATGGGCTCCAAAAGAAATGATCCGATGCAGCGTGAGATACTGACTTATCTGCAGTATAACTACACGGAACCCCTTCGGTTGGAAACCCTGGCAGAGCAATTTCATTTATCCGAGAAATATTTGTCCCGCTATTTTAAGCAGCATTTTCATCTGACTCTGACGCAATACCTGATGCATCTGAGGCTGACCCATGCCTGCCATCTGTTAGAGAGCACCTCTCTGCCGGTTACAGAGGTTGCCCTGCAGTCCGGCTTCCCCAACGTGAGTCATTTTATCCGCTGCTTTCACAGGACATATCAGATGTCTCCGCTGCAATATCGTAAACAGCTGCCCTATCAATGATCGTTTTCAAGAGCTCTTCTTGCCAGCTCCAGACATCCCATAATGCCCTGATCATCGTGAAGAGATGCCGGCACCACATAATGCTCCATGTCTGCAAGTTCATCCGTTACGATATAGCCATTGATGTATTCCTTAAGCTTCTTGCGGATAAGCGGGAACAACTGCTCCTGGTGCATGACACCGCCGCCTAAAATGATCATTTCCGGTGATACCGTCATGACATAGCCGGTCAGTGCCTGAGCAATGTAATCTGCCTCCAGCTCCCATACTTCCGGGCAATCTGCCAAGTCCACTGCTTTCCTGCCCCAGCGTTCTTCGATAGCAGGGCCTGCCGCCAGACCTTCCAGACAATTCTTATGATAAGGGCATCTTCCGGCATAAGTATCTGCGGTCCGCTTCGTGATCAACACATGTCCTGTCTCCGGATGGAGCATTCCGTGATGCAGCTCTCCATTACTATAGATACCACCGCCGACACCCGTACCGATGGTCAGATACATGACGCACTTTTTCCCTTGTGCCTGTCCGAAAGTCACTTCGCCGAGGACAGAACCATTCACATCCGTATCGAATCCCACGGGGCAATGAAGTGCCTCCTGCATCTGCCCCACAATATCGCAGTCCCTCCAGGCCAGCTTTGGCGTGGTTGTGATATAACCGTATTTTTCGGAATCTCTGTCCAGCTCAATGGGCCCGAAACAGGCAATTCCCAATGCATCGATCCCCTTGTCCCTAAAATAAGCGATCATCTTAGGAATCGTCTCCTTAGGCGTAGTTGTAGGAATCGATACCTGTTCATAAATTGTACCGTTCTCATCCCCAATAGCGCAGACCATTTTTGTACCGCCGGCTTCCAATGCACCCAGACGTAATTTTGCCATATAAACTCCCTGCCTTTCCAGATTCTGTCTGTCAAATATATCCCGAGCTTTTCCTTCGGATTCTGCTCTCTGTGGTTAGTATAGCAAATCCTTTTCTCCCTGTTAATATCAATTTTTATGGAGTTTCTCTCTCTTTTTAATTTTCTCTTTTCCGGGGAATCTTTCCTATGATATACTTGTTATACTGTTCTCAGTTACACACAAATTGCAGGAGGTTATATCACAATGAAAAAAATATGGATCGTCGGTTCCCTCGGTCACATGGGGCAGGCGTTGATCAGGTTGTTAGACATGATGGAATATGAATTATACGAAACCGATAAGGACGAGCTGGATATCACGGATGAACATGCAGTTTCCCTGTTCATACACCGCAATCGTCCCGATGTCGTCATCAACTGTGCAGGATATCATCCTTCCGCCGGTGCAGCGCAGTCGGAGACAGATATGGCTTACAAGGTAAACGCCGTCGGTGCGAGAAATCTGGCACAGTCTGCGGAGAGCATTCAGGCAAAACTCATACAGATCTCTACGGATGATGTATTTTCCAGCGCATCCGACACACCCTATAATGAGTTCGATGATGTAAATCCCGTAGGACTGTTTGCAAAATCCAAATACGCCGGAGAGAAATTCGTCATCCAGCTGATGACCCGCTATGTCATTATCCGCAGTTCCTGGATCTATGGCATCGGCAAAGACTTTTTGAATGAAGTACTCGAAGCTGCCGCGGACCCTCAGGTATCCACAATGGAATTGCTAAACAACGACCGTGCGGTACCTACCTCCGCTGCAGAGCTTGCACGCGTGGTAAAATTTTTCATCGACAACGACCATTACGGTATCTATCACGCCGTATGCAGCGGCGGTTCCTGCACACGCCTGGAATTCGCGAAAGAGATCCTGCGTCTTGCCGGAAAAGAGGACCGGCTTACCGTCACAGTAAAAGACGGCACCCCGGAGAAATATTCCGTACTGGATAATATGATGCTGCGTCTTACCGGCATCGAAGAACCCAGTGGCTGGAGAGAGACACTGGCTTCCTACATGAAAGAAACCGGAGGACTGGAATAGTGGAAAAACACAAAAAAGAAAAGAAAAAACTCGGTCTGTCCACCAAAATCTTTATCGCCCTTTTAACCGGTGCGGTATGTGGTGTGCTGATCCATTATTATATGCCGGAAGGGTACTTTAGAGATACGATTCTGATCAACGGTATTCTCTATGTACTGGGCAACGGTTTTATCCGCCTGATGCAGATGCTGGTGGTTCCTCTGGTATTCTGCTCCCTGGTCTGCGGCGCCATGGCCATCGGTGATACGAAAACGTTGGGAACTGTGGGTGTGAAAACGATCCTTTTCTATCTGTGCACCACTGCTTTGGCGATCTGCGTGGCACTGGGTATTGCCAGTCTGATCAATCCCGGCGTTGGCTTAAATATTGCGTTGCCGGAGGATGCCACCGAAGTCGCGACCACCCAGGTAGATTTTGCGGAGACGTTGTTAAATATTATTCCGAAAAATATTTTTACCTCTCTGTCCGCCGGAGATATGCTGCCGATCATCTTCTTTGCTTTATTTGTCGGCATTCTTCTGGCTGCCATGGGCAACCGGGTTTCCACTGTGGCGAACTTTTTCAGTCAGTTCAATGACATTATGATGGAAATGACGATTGCAGTCATGAAAGCAGCCCCTGTCGGTGTCTTCTGCCTGATTGCCAAGACCTTCGCAGGTATCGGCTTCGACGCTTTTGTGCCTATGCTGAAATATATGGGAAGTGTCATTCTGGCACTGGCAGTACAGTGTTTCGTGGTATATCAGGTCATGCTGTTTGTGTTCACCCGGTTGAATCCTTTTAAGTTCATTAAAAAGTTCTTCCCGGTTATGACCTTTGCGTTCTCCACTTCCACCAGTAATGCGACGATCCCTCTGTCTATCGACACTCTGTATAAAAAAATCGGTGTCTCCAAACAGATTTCGTCCTTTACGATTCCTCTGGGTGCCACCATTAACATGGACGGTACTTCCATTATGCAGGGCGTAGCAGTTGTTTTCATAGCACAGGCTTACGGTATTCCTCTGACCCCGGCTGCCATTGCTACTGTCATTGCCACCGCGACGATCGCCTCCATCGGTACTGCCGGTGTCCCCAGTGTCGGTCTGGTCACCCTGTCCATGGTACTGACCTCCGTGGGACTGCCTACCGAAGGCATTGCACTGATCATGGGTATCGACCGTATCCTGGATATGCTGCGTACCGCTGTCAATATCACCGGTGATGCCGTATGTACCACTATCGTGGCTAAGCAGCAGGGTGCCTTTAATGAGAATACTTTCCGGGCAGATAACTGATCACCCGTTTACAACTTTTCAGACGGCTGTCACCGTATAAAAATAAGTGAAACATTCTGTCTTGTGCTCAAGTGCACCGTCAGAAGTTTCACTTTTTTATAGCTCGCAGCTATTCTATTTCAGTTTATTGAGTTTTGCCCGGTTGGCAATAACGATCAGCCGCATATCCTGTGTCAGAGATTCTTCCGGATCGATATTGGTATTTACATTTTTTCCTTCGATGATCGCCACCACGTTAATGGAATATTTTTTCCGCAGATTCAGCTCGATCAGGTTCTTCCCGATCCACTGCTGTTTGACTTCCATTTCCACCATAGACACATCCTGGGACAATTCGATAATGTCCATGAAACCGGAGCTTAACAGATTTTTGGCCAGATGGATCCCTGACTCACTCTCGGGGAATACTACACGGTCTGCTCCTACTTTCGTAAGGATCTTGCAGTTTATCTCAGTGGCGCATTTGGCGATAACGGTCTTTACGCCCAGTTCTTTACACAGCATGGTTGCCATAACACTGGCTTCCAGATGATTTGCCATAGTCACAATGACCACATCAATATTCGCAATACCGATCTGTCTCAACGCTTCCGGATCTGTAACATCTGCACATTTACAGTATGGAATCTCTGAGATTGCCGCATTGACAACTGCCTCTCTATTGTCTACCGCCACCACCTCTGCGCCGTTCTCTGCCAACTCCTTCGCCACACTTCTTCCATATCTTCCAAGTCCAAATACTGCATAGGTCTGATTGATTCCCATAGTCTCTTCCTTCCTGTTGCTTCGATCTGCTTTATCCGACGCTGATCTCTTCTGTCGGGTTCTTCACAATATTTTTGTTCTTTTTCTGCGTGCTGAATGCCACTACCAGAGATATGGGGCCGACTCTTCCCAGATACATGGTCACGATAATAATCAGTTTTCCCCAAAGATTCAGCATGGAAGTCAGGTTCCTGCTTAATCCCACAGTAGCTGTGGCACTCACTGTTTCATACACAATATCTATCACATCCGCATCTGTCACTGCAGATAAAAGAATCGCAGACAACGACGCAATGATAAAAAACATACCTACAACTGCTACCGATTTATTCACCGCCTGCTTCGGAATATTTCTCCCAAAAAGCTCTGCATCCTCCTTATTACCTATGGTGGCAAACATGGATACCAGCAGCACTGCGATCGTAACTGTCTTCATTCCTCCTGCGGTTCCCACCGGAGAGCCGCCGATCAGCATCAAAAGCACCGAAATGATCGCAGAGGTATTGGTCAGATCCTCTTGTGGAATCGTGGCAAAACCTGCGGTTCGCGTAGTTACTGCCTGGAACAGGGATGCCCAGATCCGTTGCGGCACCGTGTAATCCTGCATCGTCAGGGGATTATTGCATTCAAAAATATAAAATGCCGCCGCTCCCACTACAATAAGTATTCCTGTCACCGTGAGTGCTATTTTACTGTGAAGCGTCAGCAGTCGGAAACATTTGAGCTTCTGACTCCGGATATTTTTCAAAACCCGCAGTACATCCCACCAGACAATATAGCCTAAGCCCCCCAATATGATCAGCAGCATCGTGACCAGATTGACCATGGGCTGGAATACATAGCCGCACAGACTGTCTTCCGCCATAATATCCATTCCTGCGTTGCAGAAGGCAGATACGGCATTAAAAATCGAAATCCATATGCCTCTGAGTCCGTATTCCGGCACAAATACTGTCATGTACAAAAGAGCGCCGCATCCCTCCACCACCAGAGTACCTATGAGGACCTTGCGGAGGAATCTCACGATTCCGGAGATATTATTCAGATTAAACACATCCTGCAGCATCCACCGGTTACCCAGTCCCAGTCGTCTGTGCAGTCCCATCATCACACCGTACATGACCGTAATGACTCCCAGACCTCCCAACTGGATCAGAAACAGGATCACGATCTGTCCCCAGACGCTCCAGGTGGAATATGTGGGAACCGTCACCAGACCGGTCACACAGATGGATGTGGTAGCCGTAAATAAAGCATCTATATAAGGAACCGCTTCTCCGGTAGCTGAACTGATGGGTAATGCCAGCAGGAAGCTACCCACTAATATGGCACACAGAAAGCTAAGCATGATCTTCTGTGTCGTAGACAACTGTATTATTTTTTTACTGTTCATAACACACTCCATTCCGCCGATGCTTTATCTCATCAGTGGAATCGCTAATCAAATTTCACGGGTGCAATCCGCAATGTTATGATTATAACACACTTTTAGATAAAAAACTCCTATTGGAGACAGTTTGTTGCCGAATCCATCATAGGAGTTCTCTTCTGATCTTATTTTTCTTCTTTTATACTTTAAATCGGTAGCCCACACCCCAGATGGTCTCGATAAACTGAGGTTTTGCAGTATCTTTTTCAATCTTCTCACGGATCTTCTTGATGTGCACGGTAACGGTGGCAATATCACCGATAGAATCCATATCCCAGATCTCACGGAACAATTCTTCTTTGGTAAATACATGGTTCGGATGCTCCGCCAGGAACGTCAGCAGATCAAACTCTTTGGTCGTAAACGTCTTCTCCACACCGTCCACATAGACACGTCTTGCAGTCTTATCAATACGGATACCGCGGATCTCCACGATATCATTCTGCTGCTTCTGGTTGGTTCCCACCAGTCTCTCATAACGGGCCATGTGCGCCTTCACGCGGGCTACCAGCTCACTGGGGCTGAAAGGTTTGGTCATATAGTCGTCCGCCCCCAACCCTAGGCCGCGGATCTTATCAATGTCGTCCTTCTTCGCTGATACCATGAGAATGGGAATATTTTTCTCCTCGCGGATCTTCTTACATACTTCGAAGCCGTCCATGCCGGGCAGCATCAGGTCCAAAATGATCAGATCATAATCGCCTGTCAGAGCGGTCTTCAGTCCCTCATCTCCGGTATTGCAGATATCTACCTTGAAATCACTGAGCTCCAAATAATCCTTCTCAAGATCTGCAATTGCTACTTCATCTTCAATAATTAAAATCTTACTCATAATTTACCCTCCATTTACAGAATGTCCTTGCATCATCGGTTATCATGCTATTTCTGTTTCATTCCTTATTGATTCCTTATTCATTACTTGGTTCCACCCGGCTGCAGTTCAATGTATTTTCTCAGGACAAAATGCATACAGGTGCCTTCACCCTCTTTGGCTGTTGCCCATACATAGCCACCGTGATCCTCGATGATCTTCTTCACAATAGAAAGTCCGATGCCACTGCCGCCCTGGGCGGAATTGCGGGAAGCATCCGTGCGGTAGAACCGCTCAAAGATCTTCTGCAGATCCTTCTGCGCGATTCCCTTGCCGTTGTCCTCGATCTCTACCCGGATAGCATCCACTTCGTCGAGAATACGGATATCAATGTGCCCATTGGGCTTGTCCATATATTTTACGCTGTTACTGATAATATTATTGATGACCTTCTTCATCTGCTCCGGATCCGCGATGACAGCTGTGTCAGGAGATACCAGATTCGAATAGTTCAGCTTGATACCCCGCTGCTCCAGATCCAGTCCGACTTCTTCCACACAGTCGCCGAAATAATCCGCCACGTTGATCCGGTGGAAATTGTACGGGATCCGGTTATTATCAATTCCGGAATAAGTGGTCAGCTCGTTGATCAGACGATCCATATCAATGGCTTTATTGTAGATGGTCTTGATGTATTTATCCATCTTCTCCGGCGTATCTGCCACACCGTCCATGATTCCTTCCACATAACCCTTAATGGCTGTGATAGGGGTCTTCAGATCATGGGAAATATTGCTGACCAGCTCTTTGTTCTGCTTCTCATGCTGGGTGTTCTCTTCCGTGGATTCCTTCAACCGCAGACGCATGTCCTCATAATTGCGGTAGAGATCACCGATCTCACCCTTGGCATCTGTCTCCAGAACATAATCAAAGTTGCCTTCCTTGATCTTGCGCATTGCCACATTCAGCTCATTGATGGGTTCAAATACGCCCTTGTGGATCCACTGGGTCAGCATCAGGCTGGTGAAGATCAGGATCACTATGATAGCCACAAACATATCGATCAGCAGATGTCTCGAGATCAGCGAATTGACCTTCGTTACAATGAAGACGCTGCCCGGTGTTCCATCCCGGAAAGTGAAATCAATCTGTTTTACATACTTCTCCAGTTCATTGTAGAAATATCCGCTGTCATCCGACAGATTCTCTTCACCGTAGGCAGGCAGTTTTTCAAAAATCTTCTGTGCGGCATCTTTATTGCCGGCATAATACATCTTATCACCTTTTCTTACAATAATGTAAGTAGACTTCCGCGATACCTCCTCATTAATATGATCCAGATATTCTTTATCTTCCAGCCTGCTGCTGTCTTCCTTCACCTGGTCCAGCAGCACATAATACGCCTGATCCGTGGTGTTGGTGAATTCCCTGAAATTCTCCGACATCATGGAATAATCAATATCCGTCAGGCTGAAACCCTGAGAGTAATTCATCAGGTAAATGGCAATCATCACAAACGCCATGATCGTCAGCAACAGCGGAAGTAATATAATACTTATAAATGTTACACGAAGTCTGGTTTTAAATTTCATATTATTCTTGCCTTTCAGCAACCTGCAAACTTTCTGTGACTTTAGTGCCGTGTACTTCTGTACACTGTGTAACACAAGTTTGCGCGTGTTAATTTATATTTTATACTTTACTTGCGCTCATTATAGCATGATTCCCACCTCCTGTGTATAAAGGAAGCAGGAATATCATTAAAAAAAAATAAACAAAATTTTTTCATTTTTCTGTTGACATTATTCTCACATCATGTATAATAAGCTTATAAGAAACAGTAATCATTACTATTATTGAGAAAGGGGCTTATCATGGCACTGAAACGAAGCAGACAACGGGAAATGATCAAATCCTTTCTCATGGGACGCAAGGATCACCCTACCGCTGATGTGATCTATTCTAATCTGAAGCAGCAGGATCCGAACTTAAGTCTCGGTACCGTCTACCGTAATCTGACTCTGTTGTCGGACATGGGAGAGATTTTACGACTCCGGGTCGGTGACGGTGTTGACCATTTTGATGCCGATACTTCCGAACATTATCATTTTGTGTGTACGGAATGCGGAAGCGTCATTGATCTGGACATGGATAGTATTGATTCCATCATGGAGACAGCCGGAGAGAGATTTGACGGCCGGATCCGGGGACATATCACTTATTTCTATGGCACTTGTCCCGCCTGCACCAGGGTTGCTACGAAGTCCTAGTTTTCTGAATGAAAACGGACTTCGTTCCATAATATATTTGTGCAGATAAAGCACACGCAAAAAGAGAAAACTAAAAACAAAACATTTCATTTGAGAAAAGGAGAAAAAATTATGGCAAAGTATGTATGTCAGGTATGTGGTTATGTTTATGAAGGTGATGCGGCTCCCGCAGAGTGCCCCATCTGTCACGCTCCCGCTTCCAAATTCACCAAGCAGGAGGAAGGTAAGACCTGGGCTGCTGAGCATGTAGTAGGTGTAGCAAAGGGTGCTCCCGAGGATATCATTGCTGATCTGCGTGCGAACTTCCAGGGTGAATGCTCTGAGGTTGGTATGTATCTGGCAATGGCAAGAGTAGCTCACAGAGAAGGTTATCCCGAGATCGGTCTGTACTGGGAAAAGGCTGCTTACGAAGAAGCTGAGCACGCTGCAAAATTCGCTGAGCTGTTAGGTGAAGTCGTAACCGATTCCACCAAGAAGAATCTGGAGATGAGAGTAGATGCCGAGAACGGTGCAACCGCAGGTAAGTTTGATCTGGCTAAGAGAGCCAAGGCTCTGAACCTGGATGCTATCCATGACACCGTTCATGAGATGGCTCGTGATGAGGCAAGACATGGCAAGGCATTTGAGGGTCTGTTAAAGAGATACTTTGGCTAAGCTACAAGCCATGCAAGGATAAAATAAAAAGTCACCGGAAGGACATTTATGTACTTCCAGTGACTTTTTATTTTAGATTTATACGGCGACAGCCGTCCATGAGCAAGTCACGCAGTGACTGCGAATGGGTTGCATGGCGCCAGCCTTAGGAGCGCGACAGCCCTTATACGGTTCCGGAGATCACCAGCGTGCTGACGCCGGGGTTGATCCCCCACGCTCCTGTAACGGGATCCTGGGTGTAAGTCGCTGCGGGTACGGTAATACCTCCTGCAGTTCCGGTAAATAATCCGGTAGTCGTATCATACGTATAGTTTGTTCCCTCTGCCCATGCAGTTCCATTAAAATTCACAGTCAGATTCTCCAATACGGGATTAAAGGTATCTGTGATCACGACACCGGTAGCTGCATCTGCTGCCGTATTCCCCAGATTCTGTATCAGGAACGTATACGTCAATGTTCCATTCTCTGTCACGGGTACGGGACTGACGGACTTTGTGATCGTAAGAAGCGGTCCGCTTACCGCATTTACTGTCTCGTTCACAGTAACAGGAGTGACCCCTGCCCCGGCAATCGTCGCCGTATTCGTAATGGAAGCCTCTGCTGCCAGCGGTGCATAAGAGTTCACCTCAGCCTCATAGGTAAGTGTCACATTACCTCCCGCAGGCACGGTAATTCCCGTGATTGTCAGAGGAGGGCCTGCCGTTACAGCCGGTGTTGCCTGTAAAATTCCGTTTGCATAGTATTTTACGGTCCCCGGAATATACGTCAGAGGTGTCAGTTCTCTGGTATTAAACAAATACTCTCCCAGATTATCCGTTACTGTAATTCCGTTAAATGCTGTAGTGCCTGAGTTCACAATGCTGATCACATACGTCACATTTTCATTCTGCCCGTAGGTATCCCGCACTGCTGTCTTGGTTGCAGACAATACCTCCGTGATCTCACCCACTGCTATATTGGAGTTTGTAATCTCATTTCCATAGCGAAGCTGTGCCTGATTTGTAAATCTAGCCATATATTTTTGTATCCTTTCATTGTATTTGGATTTACTATAATATATGACTGTTTTTAAGAAAGTTGACGGATTCTGTCACCGCATTTCTTGACTTTCCTCTTCCACCTCCGTATGATGGAATCACAAGCATTCGCTTGCGCTGCCCCAGAAAACAATGAGGATTCAACATGAAGAAAAAAGTATTTAACATCATCCAGATCGGTGACAAAAGTAACCGTCTGAGCCGGCTCTTTGATATTTTTATTGCTATCGTTATCTGTGCAAATATTCTGGTGACTTTTCTGCAAACCTTTGATGAGCTTGCTTTTTTATTTCCAGCATTTCACGTGATCGAGGTTATCACTATTCTGATCTTCTGTGTGGAATATATTCTGCGGATCTGGACTGCGGACTATCTATATCCTGATAAAAGCGAGTTCCGCTCCCGGTTGCGGTTTCTGATCTCCTTCGACGGCATTATCGACCTGCTGACAATTTTACCCTTTTTCTTCCTGTCCGGTATGGTCATCTTCCGGATGCTGCGGGTGGCGAGAATCTTCCATCTGTTCCGCCTGAATGCCCGGTATGATTCCTTCAATGTCATCACTACGGTATTGTATGAAAAACGCAATCAGATCATTTCCTCTGTGTTCATCGTACTGATCCTGATGCTCGCCAGCAGTCTGTGCATGTACAGCGTGGAGCATGATTCCCAGCCGGAAGTATTCCGCAATGCCTTCAGCGGCATCTGGTGGAGCATGTCAACGCTGCTCACCGTAGGCTACGGTGACATCTATCCCATCACCACGCTTGGCCGGATCATGGCGATCTGTATCGCCTATCTCGGTGTCGGTGCTGTGGCTATCCCCACCGGTATCATCAGTGCCGGTTTCGTGGAACAGTACCAGCGCAAAAGCAGTCTCTCTAATATTAAAGAGGCAGATATTCATGAGATCGCCGAGATCTTTGTAGATAAACGCTTCGCCGGCAAATCCGTGGAAGAAATGGAAGAGGCAGAACAGGTCACAATCTTCCTCATTCTGCGGGAGGATCTGTCCATTCTGCCTCAAAAAGATACGATATTAAGGTTAAATGACATCATTGTCATTCGTGGGGAGCATTCCTAATCTGCTTCCGTCGCTGCAGTTTCCTTTTCCACAGTCTCCACAGCTTCCGTGGTTTCTGTCTCTGCAGTTTCTGTTTCTGCAGTCTCCGTCGCTTCGGTAGTTTCTTCCACCAGATCCTCCAGTGTATAGTTGAATCCGGTCACCACGTTGGTGGCCACGACATACACTTTCATTTCAGAAGGAAATGCAATGTAGTACTGGCTGGTCATGGAATTCAGATTACCGACATTAATGATCACGCTGCGATCTGCAGTCTCGTACTGAATGGTACGATCCGGATCCGCCAGTCCGTACTGTGACATATCCGTCACATTTCCAATCACCTGATCTGCCTTTAACGGTGCCACCTTCAGGATCATCGCCTTGATCCGATCCTGGTTCAGATTCAGGGAATGATCGTCCGTATAGTACCATGTTTCATCCTCTTTTTCAAAGGCATAGGTCTCTCCCTCATATACATAGCGGAAGCTGGTAATATCATCGGAGTTCACATCCAGCACCGTCTCCTGTGTATCCTCGGTAGTGGACGTCGCGGATGCTATATTTTTATTATACTGTCGGATGCCCAGGAATACTGCCGCCAGCACCACCAGTGCCAGCAGCATTCCGATCATCTGTCTTTGTTTCTTTTTCATATCTATAACTCACGCCTTTCCCAATTATTTCTTCCGTCTGCGGAACCAGATCACAAATCCGGCGATCATACAACCGACAGGCAGTATCACAGTAACCAGCAGCCCCAACAACAGAATCTGTGCGGAATCCACTACCAGATTAGAGACCTCATAACTTTTTACCGGAATAGATACCGAGGTCTCATGATCTGCCATTCCACTGAAAGTATTGGTGAACAGGGTCAGGTTCGCACCGCTGACGACAGAATTTGCATCATCCGTGAACAGCTGCTCGCAACCGTACACGACCAGTGTCGCATCCCCATCATCCAAAGTCTTTACTGCCTCAACACCTAATGCGAAGGGACCATTCATATCATTTTCACTCTGTGAAAAATCCTGTGTATTGTTGACATCCTGTTTTGCAAAAGAGCTGTCGGAGGTGCTCAGGAATACATCATAGGTAATATCACCGGTGGCTGTCTCGTCGGTACTTACTTCCTCCGGGACGATGATGCCCTGAGAATACGGCAGGAACAGATATTTTCCGTAGGTGCCTGAGGTATAGCTGTCAGAGCTCTGTGTCGGCAGGATATAATACGGACTTCTGTAGTAGCCGTTGGAATCATTCTCCACTACCAGTCCTTTGGCAATACTCAGATTCATGTAGCTTAAGATAGCATCTATATTGGGTGTCTCCTCATCGGTATAACCGGTCACCAGGATGACCTTACCGCCATTATCCAGATAATCGATCACCTTATCCTTGTCATCGGAAGAGAAATCACTGGTGGCGCCGTTGATGAACAGACAGGCCGCATCGTCGGGGATAGCATCCAGATCCATCAGATTCACGGTCTCATAATCCACATTTTCCTTGTTCAGTGCGGATGTAAAAGTGTTACTTAAACTCAGTTCGTTATGTCCTGTTGTCATATATACCTTGGGCATATTGTCATTTAACACATAATCCAACGCACTGGTGATCTGTCCTTCGCCATCATAACCGGTGGTCGTGGTGTTATAACTGTACGTCGAATAGTCAAAATCATAGGAAGACTCATAGACATCGTTGTAATCAATGACCTTGCTGCGCTTGTCGCTGACCACGATCAGGCTGTTCGTGCTGATGTTGCCGGTGGTGTACTGGGTATAGAACATCGGGTTAACGGTGGGATCCACATATTCCACGGTGATATGATCTGACAGATCATCATATCTCTGTAAAGTCTGCCCCAATGTGGTATCCTGATTGTCCTGATTTACCAATACATAGATTGTCACATCATCCTGCATATTTTTCACATAGTCAACGGTCTGATCTGTCAGGGAATAGAGCTTCTGGCTGGTCATGTCGATTGCTGTCCAGCTGGAAGGCATCTCGCCCATGATAATATTAACGACTACTACCAGCGCTACAGCTACAGCGATCATACCGGTACTGTAAGCACTGAAGCTTAAGTTCTTCACGGACATGCTGTAACGGCGTTTCTGAATGGACTGTACCGTCAGGAACAGAACCAAAGCCGTAACGGATACATAATATACGATAGAAGATACATCCAGTGTGCCGTTTAACAGGTTGGAAAACGGTGTGTAAAGGTCAAAGCAACGCAGCAGCTTTGTCAACAGATTGCCGGTGCTGGAAATAATGGAGCAAATGGAATCCATCATATATCCCAGGAACAATACTAAAAAAGTAAGTACTGCTGCGATGACCTGGCTCTCTGTCACGGAAGACAGGAACAGACCGATGGCAATGGCGGTCATCCCGAAGAGGAAATATGCCAGAATCGACAGATAGGCCTCTCCCATGGGAACACTGCCGTACTGCGCCATAATCAGCGGGTAAAAGCAGATGATCGCTACGGGGATGGCAAATATAGTTAACAGCGCCAGGAATTTCCCCATAACGATGCCGCCTACGGACACCGGTGCCGTCAGGATCAGCTGATCCGTCTTGCTCCGCTTTTCCTCCGCCAGAATACGCATGGTCAGGATCGGCACGGTGAGCATGAATAGAAAGGTAACGCTGGATACCACATACGCAAAATAAGGATATCCGTTCATCAGGTTATAAACACTGAAATACAGTCCCAGGAAAAACAGGGTGACTGCAATAAATAAAAATCCGATAAAGGAACGGAAATAGGATTTCAATTCTCTCTTATAAATGGCTGACATATCATTCCGCCTCCCTTGTAGTTACAGTTTCTTCGGCTTCCGGCTTTTTTCTTTTTGAGAATAGTTTGTGCTTCTCCGACTGTGTAGGTGCCACATCCTCGGTCAGTTCCAGGAAGATGTCTTCCAGAGACTTCTCCGCATGAGTCATCTCTAAAATGGGCAGCTTTGCTTCTGCCAGTGCATAGAATACCTGCTCTCTGATGTCGGCATTTTCCTTGGAGATCACTTTCAGCTTTGCAATATTTTTGGGAGCCTCCGTGTTCTCTTCGATCCGGTCGATCTGTGAGATCTCCTGCAATGCACTCTTCACCGCAGCGGCGCTTCCCTTTACTTCCAGGTCCAGCTCCATGGAGCCGCTCATAAGCTTCTGCAGATTCTCCGGAGAATCGCTGGCTACCAGCTTACCGTGGGCTATGATCATAATATGGTCGCAGACCGCGCTGACCTCCGACAGAATATGGGAGCTAAGGATCACGGTATGATTCTCCCCCAACTTGCGAATCAGATCACGGATCTCGATGATCTGTTTCGGATCCAGACCTACCGTGGGCTCATCCAGAATGATGACCTCCGGGTAGCCAAGGATCGCCTGTGCCAGTCCGACTCTCTGTCTGTAACCTTTTGACAGATTCCTGATCAGGCGCTGCTGCATATCGGCGATCTGTGTCATTTCCATGACCTCATCGATCTGCTGCTTCCGCTCTTTTTTCGGCACTTTTTTCAGTTCTGCCACGAATTCCAGATACTCTCTGACAGTCATGTCAACATACAGCGGCGGAAGCTCCGGCAGATAACCGATGGCACGCTTTGCCTCCTCCGGATTTTTTTGGATGTCTTTGCCATCGATGGTCACAGTGCCCTCCGTAGCTGCCAGGTAACCCGTGATGATGTTCATTGTCGTGGATTTACCGGCGCCGTTAGGACCAAGAAAACCGTAGATCTGACCCTTTTCCACACGGAAAGAGAGATGATCTACGGCAATATGGTCACCATATTTTTTTGTAAGATTGCTTACTTCTATCATATTTGCCTCCCTGATATGGTGTGATCCCCCACCTGATATCTACGGGTACCCGTAACTGATACCCACGAGTCCCCAGAACTGATACCTACGGATTGTTCCGTGCTACGCACTCTCACAATCCTGCCCGCTATTCGTACATCGTGGGATTATCATCCCACTTTTGTACTCATATCGGGGCAAATCTCAAAGTCTCTCAATCACATCTGAGCAAGCTCATGTGGTCTCGGACTTTTCGATTTTGGTATCAGTATATGTCTCAAATGTCATGAAAAGGTGAAACATTTGTGAAAAATCTGTGAAGCCCCAACCCTTAAAGCTTCGTCACGGTCAGCGAAATGCTTAAATTTCCTGCCTCCACCGCCAGATGCAGCGGCAGCTTCTCCACAGGAATATCTTCAAAAATGAACTCCGGATCACCGGATGCAGCCGTCTGGAATAAAAAAAGTAATCCGTCCACATAGAGCACCACTTTTTTCTGATTGCTGTAAATTGTCAGAGAAAGTAATCCGTTCTCCTGACGATGCAGAGTGGAAAGTACCGGATAGAGCACCGGTTCGCTGCTCCATTTTGCCTGATAATAGTAGTATCGCTCTGTCAATGTCCTGCCGTCCGCCGCCAGGAGTGCTTGGCATGTCGTTTCTCCGGGTAATCCACGGTACACAGGGAGATTTTCCGGTCTTATCCACAGGTCACCTGTGAGGAATCCACCTCTTCTGCACAGACGGTAAAACGCCCGCACTTCGTAGCAGTTTTGTCTCTCTGCCCCGGATCCGGTTCCTTCCAGCCGGATCGCATTGACTCCCATCCGGACCAGCCGTTCCAGATCTCTTCGTACCTGCTCCACCCTCGTCCCGGCATCACTGATCTGCGGGGGAAGCCGGTAGACTACTTCATGTGGCAGGAACTCTTTTTCATTGAGTAGAATTCCCTTTTTTTCTACGACACGCACGTCATAAATGGTCAGTTCCTGCCGCCAATACATTTCCACTTCCCCGGTTATATCCTCAGCAGGATCTAACTTTTCCTCCTTCTCCATACCACCCATCTTTTCTCCATACTCCACGCTTCTGAATCTTCCCTGCGCCTTCACCAGATAGACATAGGGATCCCGCATGCCGTCCCAGAGATGCGGCCGCAGCAGCAACGCCGTCATGGAATCCGCTTCTTCTGATGAGTATTCCCCATGAAAAACAAGGCGTTCGCCCTCCGCACCTTCCCAGATCTCAATCTGTAAAGCGGACAGCAAACGCCCTATCTTTTCCGGCAGGGCAAATTCCAGATAAGCCTTGCCATTTTCCAGTTTTGTTGTAATTCCAAGATCGTCTCTCATCTGCATTTCTCTTTCCTGCCTTTCGCATTCTGTTACTAAGAGTTTTTGCAGATAACATTTTATTTATGCCGGAAATCCATCTTTCCCGCACACTATTATTACATGGGACAAGACCTGCGGCCGGGCACTTCCTCTCCGGATACATAACCTGCATGAAATTCCATGTTGATGTCCCGAAGCTCCTTCTTCCCGTCGATGTATGCCTGATACATTTCCGCCAGCCCTGAACTGCAGCCATCGCAGTTTGCTTCCATATATCCCAGTGACTCCGCCACAATCTGCTCCCTTTCTTCTCTTGTAGTATCCTTGATCAGATATCCTGCCATTTTCTCTTCCTCGCTTGTCTTTCTTTTACAGCCAATGTATCACAGCAATCTGCCGGGTGCAAGTTTTTCTCTGCATTTAGAGTAATCGAAAATCTACGACCGAAGAATTCTCTCATAGATCTGCAAATCCTCATTCTTAAACACATTAAAGATCACATTTTGACACTGCTGTCAGGAGTCTCCTCCAAATACTCCTGTACCGTCTGTACGGCAATCTGCGCCGCCTTGTCGTTCGGAAAGCAGGCACAATAAAGTGCCCCGGTTACCCAAAAGATACTATTGGGACAAACATATAAACCTGCAATTGAAATATTTTTACGTTTTTGTAACAATAGGAACAGGAACCTTCGTTATGACTCATAGAAAGGCCTGGGAACAACAAATGATATATCTGATGATGATCGACGCCGAAGAAGACAAACAAAAGTTTGCGATTCTCTATGAAACCTATCGGCACCTTATGATGAAAGTAGCTCTGAATGTGCTGAAGGATACTTTTCTTGCGGAAGATGCCGTACATGAGGCGTTTATAAAAATTGCGAAAAACATGGAAAAAATAGGGGAAATCGACGCCACGGCGACGAAACGCTACCTGCTTACCATAACGAAAAATGCGACTATAGATATTTACCGGAAGCAAAACCATCAATTTCAACGGGAAATCTATGTGGATGAGCTGGAAGAATGTAATGTCCCGGTGACTTATGCGGAGACGAATGTGGATGACGGAATACTGGACATCCTTAGGCGCCTGCCCGTAAAATACCGGGATGTATTTCTCCTCAAATACTCCGGCAATATGGACAACGATGAAATCGCAAAAGTATTAAACATCACCGAAGGAACGATCCGGCAGCGATTATCCCGGGGAAAGATTATGATACAGGAAGCTTTGAATAAACGGGAGGAAAATAATGAGATCCATGGAAGTAACGGATGAATGGCTCTATCAGCATATGCCTGTGGTGGACAATGCCATGATAACAGCATTAGAAAATCAGGTTGATCGGGAATATGTATTTTCAAAACGTTTTGAACAAAAAATGCAAAAAGTGATCCGCCGGGAAGCCCATCCGGTGCTGACCGGTGCACAACAGCTCCTAAAACGCATTGCAATCTTTTTCACCGGTATCGTATGTGGCGGACTGGTTCTGACGTTAAGTGTGGATGCCTATCGGGATAAGTTTTTCATGACACTAAAGACCCTGCGCGAGGATGCTACGCAGTATAACTACTCTTCCGAGGAAAAAGATGCGGTACTCGCTCCTACGATACCGACCTGCATCCCGGAGGGCTATACAGAGACAGACCGAAGAGACAGTCCTCTTTTTTGTGAAATTTTCTATGAAAACAATGCCGGAGAACAGCTCATCTGGGAGCAAATGCTAATTTCCGCAAATAATGCCCTGACACTCGTATTAGACAATGAATACGATGCCGAAGAGGAACATGTCATCGGCGGTCACATTGCCACGGTATATACTTATGTGGATGGTTACGTCATGGCTTATTATGAAGCTGACAATTATGTATACGTGATCACCGCAGATCACATGACCGCCGAGGAAATGTTTCAGCTCATTGCCAGTATGGATATCTGATTGTATAATAAAATAAAAAGGAGGCAAGAACCATGATGCGAAATAAAAAATTAAGAACCGTTTTCTGCGGCATTCTGATTTTTCTGCTCGTATTTGCCTTATTTTGCCTTGGAGACTACGGGATCCGCTATTATCATACTCCCATCAAAAAGGATTATGACTATACCGGAACCGGAATGCTGGTCAGTCTGACGGAACCGGATACCTTCAAACAGGTATCGGTGGAGATCCACGGGAAAGCCTTACATTACCTCTGGGGGAATCAGGAAGACGCCATAGCGGGAAATGTCTGGATGAACGGAGAGAGGCTTTTCGTGGAAGGTGCGGATGACATGGGATTCTATGCACCTTTTATCGATGAAGAAGCCTATTACTCCTGCCTGACCGAATCTGTAACAAATATCCCGGGAAATATGTTTCTTATCTCCCGGGATCTGAAAACCGTATTCTGCGGTGTACTTATGGACGGGAAAGAATTTCTGCTGATAATACCGGCAGAAAATAAATCGGATGCCGACCGTACCCTGAAATCCGGTCTGGAACAGTCCCAGCCTCTTTCCCGTTGGCTGAGTGACTATCCCTTATTCCTGTAACTGTCCGTCCACAATACGCACGATACGTTTCGCAGACTGTGCTACGCCCAGGTCGTGGGTGATCATGACGATTGTGTTGCCCATATCGTTCAGTTCCCGGAACAGTTTCAGTACTTCTCTGCCGCTGGTCTGATCCAGAGCACCGGTAGGCTCATCCGCCAGAAGGATCGCCGGCTGTCCTACCAGTGCTCTGGCAATGGATACTCTCTGCTTCTGTCCGCCGGATAATTCGTTGGGCTTATGTCCGATACGATGATCCAGCCCCAGCAGTTTGATAGTATTTTTACACTTTTCCTCTGCTTCCTCATGGGTCACGCCACGCATCAGCAGGGGCATGATAATATTCTGCATGACATTATAGGTCGGGATCAGCTGATAATTCTGGAAAATGAACCCGATCTTTTGGTTGCGCACCATGGTCAGATCGTCCTCTTTGGTCTCGTGGATTGCCATGCCATCCAGATAATATTCCCCACTGTCCATCACGTCCATACAGCCGATCATATTCATTAACGTAGTCTTACCGGAACCGGATGGGCCTAAGATTGCCACGTATTCTCCCTTATTTACCTGAAAATTGATGTCCTTCAGGATCGGCAGACGTTCCTCTCCCAGCATATAGCCTTTATTTATATTTTTCATGGTGATCATTGCGTTTTCCATCATAATCCTTACACCTTTCGCACTACTCCTGATTTAAAGCTTCTACGGGGATCAGTCTCGATGCCTTATACGCCGGATAGAAGCCGAAGATACTTCCGGTGAAGACACCAAACAACAGCGACAATACTGCACCTTGTACCGACAGGGACACTCTCACGTTGAACAACTGCACTAACGGGGTGATTCCAAGCGCCACCAATACCCCCAGTACCGCTCCTACCAGACTGGTAAAGCTTGCCTCCAATAAAAACTCCAACAGGATATCCTTCCGGGAACAGCCCAGCGCTTTCAAAATACCGATCTCATTGGTACGCTCCTTGATGGATACAAACAGCACGTTCATAATACCGATACCGCCGACGATAAATACGATCACTGCCATAGAGATCAGCAGTAATGTCAAAGTCTCATTGGAAGCGGAGGCTGCCTCCATCTTGCTTCCGGCATCGCTGATGGTAAATGTGGTGTTGGGATAGCTTTCTTTTAAGGCACTCTCCACATCCGTCATTACGGTATCCACCTGATTCACATCCTCCGCAATGACCGTGATGGTTGGACTGATATTCGTACCGGCAATGTATTTGATGCCGGTTTCGTAAGGTACATAGATCGCCGTATCCGGGCTGATGCCGGATGCCACCGTTCCCATCTCGGATAATACCCCTGACACTATATAGGGCCGGCCATCAATATAGACTGTACCGTCATAGGCATCGTAGGCGCTGCCAAAAATTTCCTTTGCCGCGGTGGCACCCAGTACGCACACCTTTTCCTTGCTCTCATTGTTTTCTTCTGTAAGGAAATCCCCGATGGCCATTTCCAGATTACTGATAGTGGCATAATTGTCCTCCACACCGGCAATGGTGTAATAGGAAGCAGAGGTCATATCGCCTCCCTCCACCGATGCTGTAGTGGAATAAGAGATCGTAGTTGCAGAGATTCCCGATACAAAAGTCGCCAGATCATCACAGTCTTCACTGGTCAATGTCACGGCTTCGCTCTCTTCCTCCTGTCCGAATCCGAAAAATCCGCCGAAATCCATGCCACCGCCGGGACCACCAGACGTACCGCCGCCGGAACCTCCTCCGGGACCTCCGCCCATATTTGTGACGGTAACGCTTCCTCCACCGCCCGGCATTTCAAAGCTAAAACCACCGCTGTCACTGCTGTCGCAGGAAATATCAATTGCCCCGGCATTCAGGTTCTTGAACTGCTCCGCCACCTCTTCTTTTCCACCGGTACCTATCGCCAGCACCAGCATTATGGTAGCGGATCCCACAACGATACCGATGGAAGTCAGGATCACTTTGAATTTATTCTGTGACAGGTTCAACCACACCAGACGCAATATTTCGGATAATCTCATATTCTACTTCTTCCCTTCCATTGACCTTACTTTCCCACAGGTCTCCGCTCTACCTCGTAATGCTGCTTTCGATCAATACGGTATCTCCTTCTGCAATATCTCCGGAGATCTCCACGTTAGAACCATCTGACATTCCTGTCGTTATTTCCTTTTTCACAATACTGCCCTCTGCAGTCTTCACTTTTACATAAGTCTTGTCATCCTCTGTGATAATGGCTCTGCGTGAGATATACAACACTTCTTCCGTTTGTTCCGTAACGAAAGTCACATCTCCTGTCATGCCCTGGAACAGTCCGGAGACATCCCCTTCTAATGTGACAGTTACGTCATAAGTTATGTTTCTACTGGAATCCGATGTCGCATCTCCGATAGCCGTCACCTTTGCCGTAAAGATATCTTCCGGATATGCCGTCAATGCGATATTCGCCGCAGATCCCAGAGAGATATCCGTCATGTCATCTTCATCCACTGTTACCGTCATGGTCACTTCGTCCATATCGTATAAGGTAACCAGAGAGGTTCCGGTACTGATCTTGTCTCCGGCCTCCAGCTCCACGCCGGTGATGACGCCGTTGTATCTTGCACATACTGCATTACCATCGATATAAGTGCTGAACTCATTCCATTTTTCGAGTGTCTCATTATAGGTTTCCTGCTGATCGGACAATTCCTGCGCAAGATACCCCAGTGCAATGTCATAGGTCTCCTGTGCGGTATTGTAAGCCAGCGTCCGCAGTTTTTGGGTCTCAGCTGCGGTCAGCTTCCCCTGCTCCAGTTCCCGTTTTGCCTTATTGTAGGCGGTTTCGGCAGTGGTTACATTTTCCTCCGCCTGCTCTACTCTCTGTTCCAGCTCTTCCTTCTGCTGCTCCAGGGAATCTGCCGTGAACTGTGCCTGCTCCGTCAGCTGCGCATAATAGACATATCCGTAAGTATCATCTGCTGCGTCCGTACTGTTCAGGCTGTATTTACAGTTCGATAATACCTGTGCCGCATCCTCATAGGCTGCCGTTACTTCCTCCAGCTGTGCCCGGTAATCTTCCAGGCTGCTCTTCGCCTGCTCCAGTGTGCTCTCCGCAGAATCCACCGTATTCTGAAGCTCCTGCAATGTAGTACTGTACTCGGTGTCAATATAACTGCCGTAAGCAGTGCTGCTGTCATAAGTGTATTTTGCCTGTTGTTTTGACAGGGTCTGGTCGGCTTCCACCGCCTCCAGATCCGCTTTTGCTTTCTCAACGTTAGACTGCAATTCGTCTTCCAGGTCGGAGACGCTGTCTTCTTCCAGCAGGTACAGGGGATCTCCCTCGGACACCTGCTGCCCCACAGAGACCACTACCTCCGCCACGGTCAGAGTAGAATCATCACCGTTGCTGCCAGAGCTGCTGCCTCCCATATTGAAGATCTGCCCAAACATGTCTAAGCCTCCCTGGGCTCCGCCGCCGGAAGCACTCATGCCGCCAAAACCACCAGAACCAGAGCTGCTGCCGGCAGTACTACCGGAGGCGCCGCCAGAGGAACGGCTGCCGGAAGTATCCGTTCTCTGCAGGGCACTCATATCCAGATCAAAGGTCTGATCCACCGTACCGATATCCACAGAGCCGCTCTCCGTCACACCTTTGACCAGTGTCCCATATTTTACCGTGGTCTCTTTATAGATGACTTCCGTATCGGAACCACCGGAGAGACCAATGGCACCAGCCACTACAGCGATCACGCAGACACCACAGACACCTGTGGTGACCTTGCGTTTTTTAGACCAGCTTTTCCATGATCCGATCCGGCGCATTTGATTTCTTATATTTTCTTTGATCTTTTTCCCATTTTCATTCTGCTTCATAACTGTTCCCAATCATTCCTGTCTGATTTTCAACATTTGCTCCATCCGTCTGATTTATTGTCCTCCGGGACCGCCCGGCATTCCACCGCCGAAGTTGCCGGAATTACCACCCCCGGGACCACCCTGTGGCATGTCACCGCCTCCCGGCATCTGCATATCCTCCGACATCCCGAACTCCGTATCACTGCCCACTGCGGTATCAGAACTGCTGCCGGAATCAGCAGTCTCCTCCGTACTCTTGACTTCTTCCTCGGAGCTGACTTTACTTGCCAGGTAGATGGTATCGCCCTCTTCCAGTCCTGACAGGATCTCGATGTCCACACCGTTGGTGATACCGGTCTCTACCTCTGCCAGTTCCCTGCCGCCCAGTGCTGTCTTACGATAGACATAAGTCTTGCCGTTCTCTTCTACGATCGCCTTACGGGATACATAGAGGACATCTTCTTTTTCTTCAGTAACGAAGATCACATCTGCGGTCATGCCGCCATAGAGCTGCTCCAGTTCACCTTCCACGCTGATCTCCACAGTATAGCTTACCGTGTTGCTGTAATCGGAAGTAGCCGTGGTATTGATGGAGAGAATGCTTCCGGTATAGGAATCCTCCGGGTATGCCGTAAAGGTGATATCTACCGCATCTCCAACCTTCAGATCCACAATATCCTCCTGGGTCACATCCACGGAGATCCGCATGTCATCCGACGTTGCATAGGAAGACAAAGCTCCTGTCGTCGTCAGGCGGTCTCCCGCTTCGTAGCTGACCTCTGTGATCACACCATCTTCTGTGGCATAGATAATACCATCACTTCCGACAAAATCTTCAAAGGCCTGTAACTGTTCTTCCCGTTTTTCCTTCGTCTCTTCCGCTTCCTGTAAGGTCTCCTTCAGATCTTCCACGGTCGCATTGTAAGTGGTCTGGGCGTTCTGCCCGGTGATCACCGCTTCCTGATAGGTCTCTTCTGTATCCAGCTTATCGATTTTTTGCTTTGCCTGTGCCGCTGCCAGCTGGTTCTGCAGATCGGTAATAGCACTTTCATTCTCCGATAAAGCATCCTCTGCCTGCGTCAACGCTGATTTTGCCTGCTGGTATTTGGATCTGGCACTGAGATAACCATTCTGGATCGTCATAAAATTCACTGTATTATCGGTTCCGGCGCCTTCATAACCTTCTTTTGCCGCTTCATAATCTTCCAATGCATCCTGATAATCTTCCTGAGTTTCTGTCAGCTTCTCCTGCAGAGAAGCTGTATTCGCCTGCTTCTGCTCCAGCTGTACCTGCAGAGATGCCACTTTGTTCGTCACGCTCGTACCGGAAGTATTGCGGATGGATGCCGCATAGGAAGCACTGATCTTCTGGGTATCGTAGTCGGTCTGGGCTTCCAGCAGGGACAATTCATAGGTACTCTCTGCCTCCGCATAGTCTGCCTGCGCCTCCACTACCGCATTCTGCAACAGCGCCCGAACCGCCTCCACGCTGTCTTCCGTGAATTTCAGCAGTTCCTCGCCTTCGGTGACACGCTGCCCGCTGGCAGCATAGATCTTTTCTATCTTCAGATATTTCTGTACGGTATCATCGTCATCTTCCTCACTGTCATCCTCGTCATCGTCACTGACGTCCAGATCCAGATTGTAATCTATGGATTTTGTGTTGTATTCCAGAGAGCCGCTCTCAGTAACACCTACCTTTAAAGTACCACGCTCCACGGTCTCTTCCTTGTAGATCCACTGTTCTTTCTGAAGTAACGGTGCAATGAACACGGTATAGCAGGCTGCAAGGATCAGCAGAAACAGTGCGATCCCCGCCAGGATCAACTTTTTCTGCTTCTTCGTGAGGGATTTCAGTTTTTCAAAATGTGGTCTTTTCAATTTCATGACTGCGTCTGTCCTCCCTGCTGATCATTTCCGTTTCCCGGGAATTCTCCGTTGCCGGGACCGCCCTGTGACATCGCATCGCCGTCGGACACATCTCTGAGCCTTCCATGCATGCTCTGTCTCTGCTGTAACTGCTTGATCTCTTCCTCCGTCATGCCGAAGACTACGGTGACGGATTCGTTGGCACTTAAGCTGTCCTCCTCATCTTCCACGTTGATCTGTACCGTCACGCTGTAAGTGACACTGGTACGGCTGCTAGACGAGGATACCGGATCAATGGCTGTGATCACACCGGTATATCCGCTGCCTGCGGAGGACTGCACATAAGCACTGTCGCCTACAGTCAGTTTTGCAATATCCGACTGATCTACCGATACGGTGACCGTCAGCTCCTTCGGATTGCTGTAGACGAATACGACTGCATCGGAAGTCAGCGTCTGCTCCGCCCGTACCATGGTCCGCAGGATCGTACCATCCTCGGACGCATAGAAATATCCGTCACCTACGCTGCTTTCAAACAGTTCCAGATTCTCTTTGGCATCTTCATAAGTACTTTTCAAAGATGCCAGGTCGGATTCTGCCTTTTCCACTGTGGTATTGTAATCGCTCTCTGCACGTTCCGCACTGGACAAGGAAGTCTCGTAAGTCAGCTTTGCCTGCGCCAGCTGGATCTCATAATTTTCCTTCGCCTCCGTGACTGCCTGCTGAAGGCTGGGAAGCTTTAACTGCAATGTCTGTAAGTTAAAAGAAGCATTGGTGACTGCATCCTCATATTTTTCCTGTGCTTCTTCCAGATCCTTCAGGTTCTGTTCCAAAATGCTGTATAGGGATGCCAAAGTTTTCACATTCGAGGAATTGCTGTCCTGTCCACTGCTGCCCAGCACATTGCCTGCGGTTCCACCTGCTTGCACAGATCCAGCTGACCCGCCGGTGATCTGGGACCAGCTGATTCCCCACTCATCCAGTTTATCCGTCAGGGCTTTCAAGTTCTCATCATAGATTGCCTGATATTCATCTGCCTTGAAATAACTCTTATAGGAACCGTCATTAACGTAAGACTCATATTCCGCTATGTCATCCTCGGCATCCTGCAATTCCTCTTCCGCCCTGGCCACAGCACTCTGCAGACTTGCTACCGTCTCATCATAGACTTCCTTAGCCTGTTGTCCGGTAAGAATGGCACTGTCTCTCGTATACTCCGCTGTGATCAGGTTCTGCTCATATTCGATAGCTCCGGTGCGATACGCAAGCTCCGCATCTTCCAGCGCTCTCTCCAGTTCCTTTCTGGCTTCCTCCACACTGTCCTCCGTAAGCTTTAAAATCTTATCTCCTGCCGTTACCTCTTCCCCGGAGACCGCATAGACTTCCTCGATCTCTAGCTCTGCCGTCAGATTTTCCACATCGAAGGTCTCTTCCGTGATACCGACATTGGTAACACCTGACGCAGCAGTCATATCCTCCGTGAAGGTCAGCCCCGCCATATTCCCCGGCATGGAAAATTCTGATTGATTGCCGTTTCTATGTAATATCACCACTGCTGCCACAGAACCTCCACCCAGCGTAAGTACCAGTACCAGCGCAATGATGATCCATTTTTTGTTTTTCTTTCGGGAAAAAATTATCTGTTTGATCTCTTTGTTCTTCACGGCGAACCTCCGATTGCTATTCCGTCCAAATTCCATTGTTTTCTCAAGTATAGTTGGATTTTGTATTGAAAAAGTGTTCACTCTGTGAAAAATCTGTGTCCTATAGGAGCTTTCCCCCTGCCTGCTTCTATGCAATTACACAAATAACGCACAAAAAAAGGTCCTGTTGGAGGCTGCTTTCGCAAAAGTCTCTAACAGGACCTTCTATCATAAGCTTACGAATCGTGCTATCGCGCTACTGTGTCCGGAAAAACAAATCACCGCTTCCGGGAGATGCAGATATCCTCCAGATTCTGCGCGCCCTCCGGTCCGATGGGTCTGCCACCCGTGGTGATGCCCCATCCTGCACGGATCTTGATAATATCGTCGATCTGTCCCTGGGACAACAACGTCTTCTTCCCTAAGATAAAGTTATTCATCATCAGGATCTTCGCATAATATTCCGTGGTCTCCATGCGGTAATATGCCTGCATGAGGTTATCTCCCCAGGTCAGTGCGCCATGGTTTGCTAACAGTACAGCATTGTATTCCCGGCAATAGGGTGCCACCGCTTCCGGCACTTCCTCTGTGCCGGGCAGGGCAAAATGCACTAGCGGCACACAGCCCAAGGACAGAACCCCTTCCATCAGCACCGGTTCTTCCAGACTGATGCCCGCACAGGCAAACGCCGTCGCCGTCAGAGGATGTGCATGTACCACGCCTTGTACCTTCGGGTTCTCCTTGAATACTCTGAGGTGCATCTTGATCTCGCTGGAAGGCTTGTGCGTTCCCTCCAACACATTCCCGTCCAGATCCAGTTTTACCAGCATGTCCTCTGTCATAAATCCCTTAGAAACTCCCGTAGGTGTTGCCCAGATCTCATTATCTCCGACTTTACAGGAGATATTCCCGTCGTTCGCTGCCACAAAGCCGCCCTGATACATTCTGCGGCCTACCTCTAAGATCATCTGTTTTGCCTGTGCATCTGATATATATTCCATAATTTTCTCCTTTTTATATCTTAATCAAATTTAATATATTACTTTGTTACCCTTTTCCTTATCCAGCTGGTATAGCACCTTATCTATCTTGGAAAATGCAATTTCCGGACACTTTTCCTGCTGATATTCCCAACAATCTTTTATGTATTTAAGATAGAGTTCCGTCAGCATGGGGATCTTCGTCATGGTTTTGGGATAATCCATAGCGTAAAGTTCCCGATATGCCCGCTGATCAATAATAGGGAATACCTCCGGGTAATAAAAATGCAACACCGTACTTGCCATCGGAAGCTGCATTCCCTTCGTTTGCAGTAATTTTTCTATGACCTGTGCTGTCTTTTCATCCTCCAATGCCTGCAAAGGCGTTTTAATCTCCTTTAATGAAAAAATGGCATCTATCAGTTCCTCTGTCACCTGCGGTCTACGATTCATCTTCCACAGGACGATCTCGTTGATAATATCCCTGTTCTCCCGATAGTCACCAGCTTCTGCCACCGCTGCTCGATTCCTGATATCCGTACTGTCATCGTATGTAAAATGGCTAAGTATTTCCTGATAATTCATAGTTCACCTCAATGTCAGTTGGCATTCATGCCGTATTCTTTCGTACCCAGTTTTCTTTTCCATAAGTTTTCCGCATTTATTATAATATCATCCGGAGTGGACATGGAAAATATCTGCAATATGGAAAACTGAAAAAATTGGTACCTGTCGGGATGATCACAGATCACTTCTCTCATCAATTTGTTGTTCCCATGAAAAGTGTCCACATAGCATTCCCAACGCTCCAACAGACCTCTGTTTCCATACGCAGAACCTACATATTGTTGTCCGTTTTTCACATCAAGAATCAGATATACTGCCTTTACATTAGAGAGAGCAGTGTGCCATAGCTTATAATCCACATCATTTTCCACTACTTCTTTTAATTTTTCATAGGGCAGAACCACATTTTCATATCCGACAAATTCCTCATTGTGGCTGGTCTGTATTGCTACAATTTCTTTTTCCGTGGTTCCCTTTTGATGCCATACTCTGGTAGCATCTCCCCATTTAATAATTAACCTATTTTCAAATTCTTTTAATATATCTGCATATTCCAATTCATAATAATCCCCAGGGGTTTCAAAAGCTTGCGGACAGGGATAATCTTTCGGCATCACTTCCAGGCACCTCGGCACAACAGCACCTACTCTATACAATTTATAGAATCTTGCCTCAGTCCCTTTTCCACTTATAAACACCGCCCAGTAATCATATCCTTTATTAAAATCCTTCTTCTGCTCACCGGTATATTCCTTCACCATATTCTTTTCATAACAGGCACGAAAATCTTTATCATTCATCGCATGTCGAATTAACTGTACCTTTGCCGGATCCAATCCCGCGTTTATTAAAATATCTGAAAAATGTAAAAGTGCCATGAAATATCTCCTTTTTATTGAAGTATCACTTAATGCATTTTATTTAATCAAATTCGCCATTCTTCAATCATGTAAATATATTGACTCACTTGCACTCATTATATCATATTTCAATCCTTTTCTATGTAATATTTCTCTTGATTATACGCTTTGCGTACGTTATATTATTTATAAATCTATACGCTTTGCGTATATATTTAAGGAGGTAAAATGAATACACAAGATACTTTGATAAAACTAAGAACCAGCACAGGAATGACCCGAAAAGAGTTTTGCCAATATT
>ERZ1504939.93-NODE-93-length-31876-cov-5.527482_pt1 | contig 31876 bp, 27 predicted proteins | sample MGYA00574600_ERZ1504939 | MGnify/ENA primary metagenome ERZ1504939 (study PRJEB39906, sample SAMEA3182065) | gut metagenome | biome: human; feature: gut; material: Stool; isolation source: human stools | place: Canada | collected 2013-01-28 ...
ATTCAGGTCAGCGCACAGGAGATCGATGGTGGTTCCGAGCAGCTGGCACAGGCAGCTACCGATCTGGCAGAAGGTTGTACCGCACAGGCCTCCAAGATTTCCGAAGCATCCCAGATGATCGACGCTATGGCAAAGAGTATTGAAGAAAAAGCCAGAGTTGCACAGGAGACCGCAGATATCTCCAAGCAGTCCGCACAGACGGTTGCTGATGGCAATGCCAAGATGCAGGAACTGAAAGTCGCAATCGGTGAGATCAGTAAATGTTCCGAGGAGATTCATTCTATCATTCAGGTCATTGAGGATATCGCTTCCCAGACCAACCTCCTGTCACTGAATGCCTCCATCGAGGCTGCCCGTGCCGGAGAAGCAGGCCGCGGATTTGCTGTCGTAGCCGAGCAGGTCAAGAATCTGGCGGAACAGTCCACCGAGGCTGCCGGAGAGACCACAAAGCTGATCGAGAGCACCATCGATGCTGTCAACAAGGGAATCGCCATTGCAGAAGAAACCGAAGCCAGCATGGATCAGGTAATGGAAGAAGCCGAGGCTTCTACCAAGCGTATGGTTGATATGGCACAGGCCCTTCAGGCTGAAGTGTCCAGCGTCCAGCAGATCGATGAAAACATCGCTCATGTGGCCGGAATCGTGGACAACAACTCCGCATCTTCTCAGGAGACCGCCGCTGTCAGCGAAGAACAGTCCGCGCAGGTACATACTATGTTACAGCTGATGCATCAGTTCCAGATCTAGTTTTCAGAATGATAAAGCCTGAGTGCTTCTAAAGAAGCCTCAGGCTCAGACTGTAGACAAAGCTCCTTCCTGTGAGGGAGCTTTTCTTGTGTCATGACTGCAAAAATTATGTACTTACAAGCATATAAGAAGTAGTGAAAATGCCGTATTTACGGGACTTTTCACTACTTTTTTGGTATAATGAAAGTATCAAAATAAAGGCGGTGTTTCCTATGATGACACAGAATGCAGATAAGAAAAGAGAGCAGATTCAGATGTTCTGCATGGATGACCTTGTTCCGCAGGATCATCTGCTGCGCCTGATTGACCAGGCAATCGACTGGAGTTTTATCTATGATCTTGTGATCGATAAATACAGTGCAGACAATGGCCGCCCCAGCATGGATCCGGTCATGCTCATTAAAATTCCATTCATCCAGTATCTGTACGGCATCCGAAGCATGCGCCAGACAGTAAAAGAAATCGAAGTCAATGTCGCATACCGATGGTTCCTCGGTCTGGAAATGATGGACAAGGTTCCCCATTTCTCTACGTTTGGCTTCTGGAGTGCTGACCCAAAGCGTTTTGTCTACAGTCTGAAAGGAGATATCCATAATGGATATCTCCTTTTACATACGAATGAAATTATGCGGTGATCACAGTGCCTGCCTTGCCCTTAATGGCATCCTTGACATGATCCATGGAGGTGATCAGTACTTTGCCGGCAGGAACCTTCTCCAGATAAGAGATAGCTGCTTCAATCTTGGGAAGCATGGTGCCTTCCTCGAACTGTCCTGCTGCGATCAGATCCTTTGCTTCTGCTATGGTGAGAGTCTCCAGTGCTGCCTGATCCTCCTTACCGAAATTCTTATAGACATAGGGAACTGTGGTAAGGATGATCAGCTCGTCACAGTTTAGGTCGGAAGCAAGCTTACCGGCGATGGCATCCTTCTCGATGACTGCGGAAGCACCCTTCAGCGCATGTTTCTGCTCGATCACGGGGATTCCGCCGCCGCCACAGGCGATAACTACCTGATCTGCGGCTGCCAGCGCACGGATGGCTTCGATCTCTACGATATCGATAGGCTTGGGGGCAGCAACGACACGGCGGAAGCCCTTGCCGGGATCTTCCTTGACATAATTGCCCTTCTTTACTTCAATCTCAGCATCTTCCTTGGACATGTAACGACCAATGACTTTGGTGGGCTCATAGAAAGCCTCATCATAAGGATCTACCGTGACCTGGGTGAGGATGGTGCTGACCGGCTTGGAAATCCCGCGGTCCAGAAGCTCGGCACGAAGAGAGTTCTGGATATCATAGCCTACATAACCCTGGCTCATAGCGGAGCAGACACACATAGGTGCTGGGGTATAGTCGATGTACACACGGCGTAACTCGGTCATGGCCTTATGGATCATGCTGACCTGCGGACCGTTACTGTGGGTGATCGTCAGCTGATAATCTGCCTCCACCAGGTCTGCCAGTGCCTTGGCGGTTACTTTTACCGCATCCCACTGCTCGGTAGTGGTATAGCCCAGGGCATCATGTCCCAGAGATACGACAACGCTTTTTTTGCTCATAAGATTACCTCTCTATATGTATTTTCCTTAGAATTTCTTCGTCGAAAGATGTTATCAGTATAACATATTTTCTCCAGGGTGTATAGCCATTTCTATACAATGAAACCTTCCAGAATCGTAGTCAGCTCTTCTGAGCGGGCTGCCAGTGCGGAAGTGGCTTTGTCCAGATCCTGAATGGCCTGCAGCTGTTTTTCGGCAGCAGTCTGTACATTGGAGGACCCGGCAGCAGTTTCTGCGGATACTGCGGAGATACCGGAGATGGCGGACAGAGTAGTGCTGCGCTGGTGCTCCATTTCCGTCACGCCTGCATTGATCTGCTGCAGGAATTTCAGAAGCTCTGTTACCTTGGAATCTATCTCACGGAAGGAGTCTGTGGTACTGCCAACGGACTGGTTCTGATCCGCTACAATACCTTTGGCCTGTCTGGCAACCTGCGTAGCTTCGTCAGTGGTAATCTCAATCTCTTCGATGATCCGGGAGATCTCACCGGAGGAGTGCAGGGACTGATCCGCCAGCTTCTGGATCTCCTGAGCGACCACTGCGAAGCCTCTTCCGGATTCTCCGGCTCTGGCAGCTTCAATGGAAGCGTTAAGGGACAGAAGGTTGGTCTGCTCGGCAATCTCGTTAATAGCTTCGGTAATGGAACCGATGGCTTTGGATTTCTCGTTCAGCCTGCCGATGGTATCTACGATGTTGGAGGTGATCTGCATGGTGGAAGAGGTATTTTCCTTCAGATGTTCCACGGATTCGATACCGGTATGGATCGCAGCGGTGGTGCCGGTGGCAAGCGCACTGATCTGGTCAGAATGTGAGGATACGCTGCCGATGGTGTCGGACAGAGAGTCCATCTGCTGCAGGCAGTCCTCAGAGCTTTCATCCAGTTTTTCAATACCCTGGCGCATTTCACCTACCTGATTCTGGATATCCCGGGAGGTCGCCAGGAAATGTGAGGAAGCCGCAGACATATCTGTGGCAGCCCGGGATAATTCTTCATTGACATCCTTCAGCCCGGATACAAGCTTCTTCATGTGTGCGATCATATCACAGATGCCATCAGCTAATAGCTGGAATTCGTCATTGCGCTTGGAGTGGACTTCGATCGTCAGATCTCCGGCAGAGACTTTTTTCAGCCGGCGGATAAAATAGTAGATGGAGCCGCCATACTGCCCGGCTAACAGAGACCCCAGTAGGATTGCCACGGCACTTGCTGCAACGACAAGGATCAGAGACACATTTTTAATCTCCGCTGTCTGACCGATGATATTTGCCTGAGGGATCAGGGCACAGATCATGGCATTACGAGCACCGATCTTGGAATAGAGAAAGAGATATTCTGCGCCTGCCTCTTCCACATAGGAGGAGCCGTTCTCTTCCTCAGAGGCAAATGCCTCATCTACATAGGATTTGCCGACAAAGTTATTTTCTGCTGCCGTATCGGAGCTAGAAGAGAGGTATTCGATGCCATCGCAGGTGACAAAGCCTACGAGACTGCCCTCGCCGCCATCCAGGGAGGATAAGGAGGTATCCAGGACACTCGGTTTGAAATCAATGATCAGGATCGCCGGAGCATTGGAGAAATATCTGGCGAGGCGGACACTGTATTTGGAGGAATCCGTGCCAAGCTTTGCATCGACCTCGGACTGGTTGCCGAAAAGGTAATATTTTGCCTTGTCCGCGGATAAGATCTGACCCTGGGAACTTTCAAGGTACGCACTTAAAAGACCGGTCTCCTTCGTTTTCGTGGTAGAGATCGTCTTCTCCTTGTCAGAGAGCACGTAAATATTGGAGAGCAGGGCATCCGTGGTCACGGCTTTGATAAAGGTGTCTTCATAGGTGTTTGGAGTATTGTACAAGGTAGTGGCATCGTTATCATACAGACCGTTCAGATACTGCTTCAGGATATCCTCATTCATATATCCCTTGTAGTTGGACTGGACCGTGTCAAAAGAAAGCGTCAGGTACTGATTCATCATGCTGACGGTCTGGTCCACGGAATCGCGGTAGGTTGAGATGATCTGTGTGGTAGCCTTCTGATAGGATACGAAGCCTAAGACAATGATGAAGACCACAGGGATCAGAAAAGCAAAGATAAGCTTAAAGCGTATCCGCTTCCAAAGAGGGATAGGGTTTTTCTTAGTATTTTTTGTCAAAATAGACACCTCCGATGCAGATTAGTATTGATAGATACATTCTACCAAAAATTTATCTAAATATCTACATCAATATGAAAACGATTTCTTAAATAAGCCTCTTTGTCAGGCAGGACCGCTTTTGCTTTACATAATATGTTACAAAGTAATATAATGACAGATGAAGGAAGTAATGGCAGGAAGGAAACAGGGATCGATATGCAGAAAAAAGAACGTATGGCAAATCTGGAAGTACTGCGCTGTGTGGCAATGATGATGGTCGTGGTGCTGCACTATCTGGGCAAGGGAGGACTGTTGCCGGATCTGACAGTGCCTTTATCAGTGCAGGATATGGCAGCCTGGCTGTTGGAAGCATTCTGTATCGTAGCCGTGAATGTGTATATGATGATCAGTGGATACTTTTTATGCGAAAGCTCTTTTAAACTGAGCAGGCTGCTTACGTTGTGGCTGCAGCTGTGGCTGTATTCTGTGGGCATCGGTGTGCTGGCGGTGGTGACAGGGATCGTTCCCGCGGCGGAAGTGAGTACGCATTATTATCTGACATTATTGTTCCCGGTGACCATGGGGCATTACTGGTTCCTGACAGCGTATGTATTTTTATATATCCTGTTACCCTTCGTGGGAATCGGGCTCAGACGGATGACGAAGCAGCAGTTTCAGGTGACTCTGGTGCTGTTATTTGCTGCATTTTGTCTGATAAAATCCATTCTGCCCTTCCGGTTGGAGGAGGATGGCAAGGGCTATGACTGCATCTGGTATCTGTGCGTGTTTTGTGCAGCCGCTTATCTTCGCAGATTCGGAATTCCTTTTTTACAGAAAAAATCCCGGGCGCTGCTGCTGTATCTGATCGGCGTCATCGGAACTTTCGGAGAGGCAATGCTGCTGCATTTATTTTATCAGCGCACCGGCAGCCTGGAACTGATTCTGAAGATTCCTTATGAATATAATCATATATTCCCGTTCTTAGCTTCCGTTGGGCTGTTTTGCCTGTTCCTGGACAGTGATATCCGGGGGAAGATCGGCAGCGTGGCGGTGAAGATCGCACCCTATACGTTAGGGGTGTATCTGTTGCATGAGAACCTTGGGGTGCGTTATGCATGGCAGAAGTGGCTGGGCTCGGATCGCATAGACGGTGCCGTATCGTTGCTTTTATGGACTGTCATCGCAGTGATCGTGGTATTTGTATTGGGAATTCTGGTAGATGTTATCCGCAAAAATATCTGTGGTGGATTGCATAAGATATTCCTGCACATTCGTCCTTATCGTGTGCTTACGGAAAAAATCCAGGCAGTAGATAATATGTTCAAAAGAGAGGTATCATAGTGACAGATAACGTAAAAAATAAAATAGCGGGAACCGGCGGTCAGAGTCATAGGCGATTCTGGGAGTTCGTATTCGTGGCTGTTCTGGTACTGTATCCCCTGCGGCATATTGCCTGGGGGCTGGATCTGTGGGATACCGGCTACGGCTATGCGAATTTTGAATATATGGGAACCAGGCATATGGATCCCATGTGGTTGTTTTCCACTTATCTGACCACTGTCATCGGACATTGCCTTAGTCTGCTGCCCGGAGCAAAGACGTTGATCGGCATGAATTTTTACACGGGCTTAAGCATCAGTCTGCTGGCGGTTCTGGGCTATTATTTTTGTACAAAAGTGCTGAAGATACCAGCCGGGCTTGCCTTTTTGGGCGAATTTACAGCAGTAAGCTTTTGTTGGTGCCCTACGGGATCTTTTTATAATTATGTGACCTATATATTTTTCCTGATTTCCGTGATCTGTCTGTATCTGGGACTGTCCCGGGGAAAAGGAGGTTTACTGTTTGCCGCAGGGGTGGCACTGGGCTGTAACGTGCTGGCAAGGTTTTCCAATCTGCCGGAAGCAGCGATGATCGTAGGTGTGTGGGCATATGGAATCATCTGCTGGCTGGAAGAGCAAAAAAGCATTGCGCAGGATTGTGTTGACGTTGCGGGAAATGCGGAAACGGAAAATAAGGAAGCACGAAAAAAGGCAGCAGGCAGGAGGCTTCGTAAGAAGCTGTTGCAGGATACAGGTATGTGCCTGGCGGGGTATCTTACTGCACTGCTGGTATTATTCGGTTACATTCAGATCCGCTATGGCATGGATGAGTATGTAAGAGGCATTCAGAGGCTGTTTTCCATGACGGAGGTAGCAACGGATTATACCGCCGCATCCATGATCCTGGGGATGTTCGACTGGTATCTCCAGAATCTGTACTGGGAGCTTAGGATGTGCGTATTCCTGATCGTGGGAATGATAGCGGTGGGATTCTTGGAATTCGCCGCAGCTTGTGTAAGAGATTCTTATGCAGGGAAAGACACGATAAAAAAGGCGCTGCGGATCCTGGAATGGGCCGTAAGTGCGGTACTTGCTGTGATCATGGTATTCTGGCTGTACCGGCAGGGGTTCTGCGCTAGGGAATATACGAACTACGGCGCTATTATCTGGCCCGGTGTAACGTTTTTAACGCTGACGCTCCTGGTGACGCTGTGGCGGATATTCATGCCTTCCGCACCGGGGGAGGAAAAGCTGCTCAGCGGACTGATCTTCCTGATCGTACTGATCACTTCTCTTGGAAGTAACAATAAGCTTTATCCCAGCATGAATAATCTGTTCCTGGCATTACCTTATATGTATTGGCAGTTTTACCGGTTCTGCAAATATGCCGGAAGCTTCCGATGGAAGCGGATGACCATATCCCCGATTCCTGCAAAATGTCTCTTTGGTGGTTTTTTTCTGCTATTTTTTATCCAGGTGGGACTGTTTGGCAGAAGCTTTGTATTTGCCGAGGGTACCGGTGTGCAGGAGCTCAGTGCGCAGGTGACCAATAACGAGACTTTGAAGGGTGTGTGGATGAGTGAGGAACGCGCCGGATGGATGCAGGAGATCTCAGAGTATGTAAATACCGGAGGACTTGCGGGAAAGGATGTGCTGCTCTACGGTCAGATCCCGGCATTGTCCTATTATCTGCAGATGCCTGCGGCATTCAATCCCTGGCCGGATCTGGATTCCTATCAGATCGCACAGCTGGAAGAGGATATGCATAAGATGCAGGAACGGATGGATATGGATGCGACTTACCGTCCGGTGGTACTGTTAGAGAAAAAATATGCTGTGTATCTGGAAGCGGGAGAGAATGTTCTGGAAGCATTACAGCCCACGGAAAAAGAACGGAGTCTCATCGTGGATAATGCCAAACTTTTGTTGATCGGTGAGTTCATGGATGCATATGGATACGAGAAAACCTTTGAAAATGAGAAATTTGTGATTTTTGAATAAAAACAGAAAACAGATCCCCGGGAGATTTTCATCTTCCGGGGATTTTGAAGTTTGAATTCATTGTCTTATAACAGCTGTAAGCCGTTCTCCTTTGCAATCTCCATAACTTCATCGGACCACAGAGAACACTGTACTTCGCCGATATGAGCTTTTCTTAAGAAGAACATACAGATACGGGACTGGCCGATACCACCGCCGATGGTAAGAGGAAGCTCACCGTTAATGACTGCCTTGTGGTAAGGAAGTTCAGCACGCTCGGGGCAGCCTGCCTTCTGTAACTGGTCTAACAGAGCCTTTTTGTCTACACGGATACCCATGCTGGACAGCTCCAGAGCGATATCCAGGACCGGATAATATACCACGATATCCGCATTCAGGGACCAGTCATCGTAGTCCGGGGCACGACCATCGTGAGGCTTACCGTTCTCTAGGGTCTCGCCGATCTGCATGATGCAGACAGCACCCTTAGCCTTGGCAATGTAGTATTCGCGTTCCTTCGGAGAATAATCAGGGAACATTTCCTCCAGTTCACTGGTAGTTACGAAGAAGATGTCGTGAGGAAGGATCTCCTCAATGTAATCGTAATGGATGGACATATATTTCTCCGTCTTGCGCAGAACTTTGTATACGATGCGGACGTTCTCCTTCAGAGTTTCAAGATTCCGTTCATCCCTGGTGATGATCTTCTCCCAGTCCCATTGATCTACATAGATAGAGTGGATGTTGTCGGTGGTCTCATCCTGGCGGATGGCACTCATGTCGGTGTAGAGCCCCTCACCGGGTTTGAAACCATACTTCTGCAGGGCATAGCGCTTCCATTTGGCCAGAGACTGTACAATCTCTGCTTCACGGTCTCCCTGTGCAGCAATATGGAAATTTACAGGACGCTCCACACCGTTTAAGTTATCGTTCAGTCCGGATGTGGGATCCACAAATAAAGGAGCTGATACGCGCAGCAGGTGCAGGCGCTCTGCTAACAATCCCTGGAAAAAGTCCTTCACTGTCTTAATGGCAACCTGTGTCTCGTACAGGTTCAGCTGAGACTTATAATTTTTAGGTATGACAATATCTGACATACTGACCTCTCATTCTGCCGCCTGGCGGCTTGTGTTACAAAATACTCCTATATTATTTAACTGCGAAACGCATGATTTTGCAAGCCTTTTTTCGGAAAAAATAACCACTTGCAAAAATCGAACGTATGTGCTAATTTAGATACATAGCAGAACAAATGTTCTGATTTTGAAAATTTCCGGTAAGAGGCGGTGATAACTTGGAATATCTTATACAAAATGGGGAATTGTCCATCATGCAGAAGCTGGAGATCCTGACGGATGCAGCTCGTTTTGATGTAGCATGTACGTCCAGCGGTGTGGAGCGTAAGGGAGATGGGAAGCATATGGGGAACTGTGCGAAGGCAGGGATCTGTCACAGCTTTTCTTCCGACGGCAGATGTATTTCTTTACTTAAGATATTGATGACCAATGAATGTATCTTCGATTGTAAATATTGCCTGAACCGGAAGTCCAACGATGTCCCCAGAGCCACTTTTACCCCGGAGGAGATCTGTACACTGACCATGGAGTTCTACCGACGGAATTATATCGAGGGACTGTTCTTAAGCTCCGGCATTGTACAGGATCCTACGTTTACCATGGAATTATTATACCGAACCATTTGGCTGCTTCGGAATCACTACCATTTTAATGGCTATGTCCATGTGAAGGCGATTCCCGGGGCAGATCCGGAGCTGGTGCAGCGGATGGGATACCTGGCAGACCGTATGAGCGTGAACCTGGAACTCCCTACAGCGGAGGGACTTCGGACACTGGCACCGAATAAGCACCGGAAGAATATTCTGACCCCCATGCGGCAGATCCAGAACGGCATCCATGCGAATAAGGAGGAACTGATCCTGTACCGTAAGAGTCCCCACTTTGTATCCGGTGGACAGTCTACCCAGATGATCATTGGTGCGACGCCGGAGACGGATTATCAGATTTTAAATGTGGCGGAGAGCCTGTATCAGAAGTTTGAGTTAAAGAGAGTCTTCTATTCTGCGTTTGTAAAAGTCAACGAGGACAAAAGCCTGCCGGCGCTTCCGGGAGGACCACCGCTTCTGCGGGAACACCGTCTGTACCAGGCGGACTGGCTGCTCCGGTTTTATGGATTTCGGGCAGAGGAACTATTGGATGAGAGAAGACCGTATTTTAATGTCATGTTAGATCCCAAGGAGGACTGGGCAGTGCGGCATCTGGAATGTTTTCCGATGGAGATCAACAGAGCACCTTATGGGGATCTGCTTCGGGTGCCGGGGATCGGCGTGAAGAGCGCCAGGCGGATTCTTGCAGCCAGGCGGAGTACGAAGCTGACTTTTCAGGATCTGAAGAAGTTAGGAGTGGTATTAAAGCGGGCAGTGTATTTTATTACCTGTAGCGGCAGGATGATGTATCCTACGAAGCTGGAGGAGGATTATATCGTGCGGAATCTGACGGATCCGAAGGACCGGATCCGGTTCGGAAGCGACGGTATGAGTTACCGGCAGATGACTTTATTTGATGATGGGATGTTCCCGAATGGGGTACGGCAGGAGGAGAAACGGATCATATGAAGATTTATCACTGTGAGGATTCGCTGGAGGGAATCTTCACCGCTATTTATAATACTTATGAAGATCACTGTATCATCCGGGATACTATGGTCACCACCATCGAGGAGAACCTGCTGTTCTCGGAGTCGGTGGAGGTCATACCGGATCCGGAGAAGACGATCAAGGTGATCCGTACGTTAAAGCGCAGATTCGGGGAAACAGATTATGAGACCCTGTGTCTGGCACTGGCATCGCCGAAGCCGGAGAAGGCACAGGCGGTATACCGGACCATTGCGAAGGGACTGGCTGAGAAGTGTACGGCGGGGCATCTTATGGATGCCATTGCAGACACCTATGTGAACCAGACCTTCAGCCTGGCAAGGGCAGCCGGGAATGAGTATCATCATCTGAAGGGGTTTGCCCGGTTTGAGGAACTGGAGAATACGATCCTCTACTCGAAGATCGCACCGAAGAACAATATACTGACCTTTTTAATGGTACATTTCGCCGACCGTTTTCCCATGGAAGATTTTCTGCTGTTTGATGCGGGTCGATATCTGTTCGGGGTACATCCCGCCGGGAGACCATGGTATACACTGCAGGGGAAGGATGCCTGGGAGAGAGTACAGTCTGAGACGGAGAAGCTGTCCACGGCGGAGCTGCATTACCGGGAACTTTTCCGTTCCTTCTGTCATACAATAGCTATAAAAGAGCGGGAAAACAGGGAATTACAACGAAATATGCTGCCCCTCAGGTTCCAAGAATATATGGTGGAATTTCAGTAGATTTCGCCAAGTTGGGATTTATATTTTACCGCGGTAACGCAACAAATATACAAAACGCCGAAAAGGTTTTCCATACGGCGGACATATATTGTGAAAATGATAACAGAGTGGTAAAAATGCCAAAAATGTGCGTTTTCTGGAAGAAAAAAAACGCTTTACATTTGGGGATGGTTGGCTATAATAGTAATGATTTCAGACGTGAGGGGAAAGTACCCGGTGTATTATTTTACTTACGATCGAACTTACTATTGAAAGGAAGGAACAAGAAATGTTAAAGACGATCCGTTTGACACCTGAAGACGTGAAGCATTTTGTTGATGTAGCTTCAAAGTGTGATTTTGATATTGATATATGCTATAACAGATACGTAGTCGATGCCAAGTCATTCCTTGGAGTGTATGGATTGGATTTCACGAAGCCATTGTCTGTATCTTATGACGGCTACAATGATAAATTCGAAGAGCTGTTGAGACAGTATGCGATCGCGTGCTAAAACATCTTGTGATAACAGAATGTGATTTGACTCCCCAGGTAAGATAGAGTACTATTTACCTGGGGAGTTTTCGTATACCGGGCATGTGAGAGTGTGCAACCCGGAACAAGCCGCAGGCATGCGGTTATGATAGGAATTTGTCAAGGGAGGTGAAGCCGCATGGCAGGAGAAGTCAGAATATCGGTCCGGAATCTGGTGGAGTTCATTCTGCGCAGTGGCGACATCGATGACAGGAGACAGGGTTCCCCTGAGAATGCCATGCAGGAGGGCAGCCGGATCCACCGCATGATCCAACGCCGCATGGGTGCGGAGTATCAGGCGGAAGTGGCGCTGAAATACACCCATCCCACGGAGAACTATGTCATCATCGTGGAGGGACGGGCGGACGGTATCATTGAACAGAACGGAGAGACCACCATCGACGAGATCAAGGGAACCTACAGAGATCTGGCGAAGCTGAAGGCACCGTTACCCCTGCACATTGCGCAGGCAAAGTGCTATGCCTATATGTACAGTCTGCAGAAGGAACTGCCTTATATCCGTGTACGGCTGACTTATTGTAATATAGAGACGGAAGATATCCGTTATTTTTATGAAGATTATGAATTCGCGAAGCTGGAGGCATGGTTTCAGCAATTGATCGGTGATTACCGCAAATGGGCGGATTATACCTGGCAGTGGAGAGAGCTTAGACAGCAGTCCATTGCCGGACTGCAATTCCCCTTTGATTATCGGGACGGACAAAAGGAACTGGTCAGTTATGTGTACCAGACCATTTATCATAAGAGAAAACTGTTCCTGGAAGCGCCTACCGGAGTGGGCAAGACCATATCCACCATATTTCCTGCGGTGAAGGCGATGGGGAAGGACATGGGAGACAAGCTGTTCTATCTGACAGCCAAGACCATCACCCGTACGGTGGCGGAGGACACTTTTTCTCTGTTGCGGGAGAAGGGATTGCGATTCAAAAGTATTATTCTGACAGCGAAAGAGAAGATCTGTTTTCAGGAACGTACCGAGTGTAATCCGGAGCAGTGCCCTTATGCCAAAGGACATTTTGACCGGATCAATGATGCCATCTATGATCTGTTGACCCGGGAAGAGAGCTTTACCAGAAGCAAAATAGAAGAATATGCCCTGAAACATCAGGTATGCCCTTTTGAATTCGGACTGGATTTAAGTCTGTTCGCAGATGGGATTATCGGAGATTATAATTACCTCTTTGATCCCCATGTGTATCTGAAGAGATTTTTCGGGGACGGCAGCCAGGGGAATTATGTCTTTCTGATCGACGAGGCACATAATCTCTTAGAGCGGGGCAGAGAGATGTACAGCGCACCTCTGCGGAAGGAAGACCTGTTGGAACTGAAGCGGGAGATAAAACAGACAATCATGTCGGAAATGGAGGAGGCAGCATTTAAAAAACGCGATAAAGACGAGATTTCCGGACAAATGACATTAGAAATGACAGATGCGTCAAAACAACTGCCACAGGTTAGTATCCCGGAGGAGAGCAATGGAACAGATTCTCTGTATATCAAAGGGCATAAGCTGAAGAAATCCGATGGAAAAAGTACTTTTGTGCGGGAAGGCTATGCGGAACGGATCAGCCAGATGCTGGAGAGGTGCAATGCCCAGCTGTTGTCCATGAAGCGGGATTGTGATGGCTACCGGCTGGTGGATGACATAGACATGTTGGTACAGCCTCTGACCAGACTTCACGGCATCATCAGCGATTATCTGGAGGAGCAGGAGAAGGTCAGTCTGGAGGTGCGGGAGAACCTGCTGGACTTCTACTTCAAGCTCAGCCATTTCCTGGATATTTATGAAAGACAGGACGAAAACTATGTGAAATATACCAGGATGTGTGAGGACGGAAGCTTTGAACTGAAGCTGTTTTGTGTGAATCCCAGGGAAAATCTGAAGGAATGCATGCTCAGGGGACGCAGTACGATCCTGTTTTCCGCTACATTTCTGCCGATCCAGTATTACAAGAATCTGCTGGGTGGCGAGAAGGAAGACTATGAGGTATATGCGCACTCAGTATTCGATCCCGAGAAGCGCACAATACTGATCGCTGGGGATGTGACCAGCAAGTTCACACGCAGATCCCGGGAGGAGTACTACAATATTGCCCGCTATATTCATGAAGTCGTGAAGAACCGGCATGGCAATTACATGGTGTTTTTCCCGTCTTATTCCTTTATGGAGCATATTTATGAGATTTATGAGCAGTATTTTATGACAGAAGAAGAGGAATGTCTGGTACAGCAGGAATCCATGAATGAGAAAGAGAGGGAATACTTCCTGAACCGCTTCCGGGGCAATGAGGACTGCGATCTGCAGAGCCTTATCGGAATGGAGATCGAGGAGGAAGAGGAACAGACGCTGATCGGGTTCTGCGTGCTGGGAGGTATCTTCGGAGAGGGGATCGACCTGAAAAAGGACAGCCTCATCGGTGTGATCGTAGTAGGAACCGGACTGCCACAGGTAGGCTGCGAAAGGGAAATCCTCAAGGACTATTTTGATGACAATGGGGAAAACGGCTTTGATTATTCCTACCGTTATCCCGGAATGAATAAAGTGCTGCAGGCGGCGGGACGTGTCATCCGGACCGCGGAAGATGTGGGGATTATCGTCCTGCTGGATGAGCGTTTCAGGCAGTATTCTTATCGCAGAATGTTCCCCAGGGAGTGGGAACAGGTAGTACCTGTGACAGTGGATACGGTGGCTAAAAAGGTGGAGCGATTTTGGGACGCCTGGTTGTGGCAGCAACGATGACATTCGATATGATAACAGAGTTGATATACAACATGACAATCCACATAACCACATATGACACGTGTGTATATGTGGATAACTCTGTGGATTTTGTGGATTATTTGAGATTTTTCATAAAAAAAACGACAGATGGATCAAAAATGATGTATAATAGCAAAAGAATGGATGTGGACAAATAAATACAAGCAGTACTGAACCAGTCAATGGAAAAGTCTTACGAGTACAAAGTATGAAATTAAGACAACATGAAATTAAGGCAGAAAGGAATGGTGACTAATATGTGGGCTTATGAAAGTGTTTTTTATCAGATCTATCCTATGGGATTCTGTGGAGTTCCTTTTGAAAATGATGGAATACAGAGACATGAGATCAAGCGTGTGGAGGAGTGGATCCCCCATATGCAGAAGCTGGGAGTGAATGCCGTTTATTTCTCTCCGGTATTTGAATCGGATACCCATGGTTACAATACCAGGGATTACCGCAAAATTGATGTAAGGCTGGGAACCAATGAAGATTTTAAGGAAGTATGTGACGCACTGCATGCGGCAGGAATCCGGGTTGTGCTAGACGGTGTGTTCAATCATGTGGGCAGAGGTTTTGCACAGTTTCAGGATGTGATTAAAAACCGCGAGAACTCTCCTTATGTGAACTGGTTCTACCGTATTGATTTCGGCGGCAATTCCAACTACAACGACGGATTGTGGTATGAGGGCTGGGAAGGCTGCTTTGATCTGGTAAAGCTGAACCTGCAGAACCCGGAGGTAGTGAATTACCTGTTAGACAGCGTGAAGGGCTGGATCGATGAATTCGGTATTGACGGTCTGCGCCTGGATGTGGCGTACAGCCTGGATGAGAACTTTGTCAGAAGACTGCGGGAAGTGACCGGTGCCTACAAGCAGGATTTCTTCTTATTAGGCGAGATGCTTCACGGAGATTATAATCGCCTGATGAATGATCAGATGTTGCATTCCGCAACGAACTACGAGTGTTATAAGGGACTTTACAGCAGCTTCAACAGCATGAATATGTTTGAAATCGTGCATTCTCTGCTGCGACAGTTCGGACCGGAGAATTGGACATTATATAAGGGAAAGCACCTGTTGTCCTTCGTGGATAACCATGATGTGACCCGGGTGGCAAGTATTTTGAATAATGAAAATCATCTGCCGCTGATCTATGCCATGGCATTCGGTATGCCGGGGATCCCCTGTGTCTACTATGGAAGCGAATGGGGCTTCAAAGCCAGAAAAGAAGATGGTGACCCTGCACTGCGTCCCTGCTTTGACAAGCCGGAGTGGAACGGTCTGTGTGACTGGATCAGCAGACTGGCAGAGGCCAAGAAGCATTCCGAGGCACTGAATTACGGAGCCTTCCGTTCAGTACTGCTGACCAATAAGCAGTGCATTTTCGAGAGAAAGTCGGAGCATGAGAGAGTACTGGTGGCCATCAATGCGGACGGAGAGGACTTCATGGCACATTTTGATGCCGGCTGTGGAACAGCGGTGGATCTGATCACCGGAGAGAAACATGACTTTGGCGGCGGCAGTCTTCTGCCTGCGTACAGTGCATATTTCTGGCTGATGGAAAACTAACGGAGAATTTATTTATGAAGGTACTGATCTTATCCACCGGAACCGGTGAGGGACATAATTCCGCTGCAAAAGCGGTGAAAGAACAGTTTGAAAAACGGGGCATTCCCTGTGAGTTGGCAGATGTACTGAATTTTGCTTCGGACAAAGCCGGCGCTTACGGACGCCGGATCTACATCTGGAGCACAGTCCGGGCGAAAAAGGTGTTCGCCGGAGCGTACCGGGTAGGCAGGGCCATTTCGTCTGCCAGATTAAAGTCACCGGTGTATTTTGCCAATGCTTTGTATGCGGATAAGCTGTGTAACTATATCACAGAGAACGGATATGATACGGTGGTAATGCCACATCTGTTCCCGGCGGAGGCAATGACCTGGCTGCTGCGACAGCATAAGCTGGACGTACAGACTTATTTTATTGCCACGGATTATACCTGTATCCCTTTTACCGAGGAGACAAAGGTGGATTACTATTTTATCCCGCATGAGGAACTGGCGACGGAGTTCATCAAACGTGGCATCCCTGCGGAGAAGTTGGTTCCCACGGGAATTCCGGTATCGGAGAGGTTCCTGAAGCTTCCGGAAAAAAGAGAAGCGCGAGGGCAGCTGGGGATTCCGGTAGATAAATCCTGTATCCTTATGATGACGGGCAGCATGGGGTACGGTCGTGTGGAAAGCATGACGGCGAAGCTGGTGGAGCAGATCGGCGAGGATACTCATTTGTATATCCTGGGGGGAACCAATGAAGGGCTGAAGAAGACACTCCGGGATACCTATGCCGATACAGAGCGGGTGCATGTACTGGATTTTACCCCGGAAGCGCATCTCTACATGGCAGCGGCGGATATTCTGTTCACCAAACCGGGTGGACTGACTTCTACGGAAGCGGTGGCAGCGAAGGTTGCATTGGTACACACTAAGCCGATCCCCGGATGTGAGGATCGTAATGTTGCTTTTTTCACACAACATGGGATGTCTGTATCAGGAGATACGGAAGATGCCGTGATACAAAAGGGACTAAAGCTTCTGCGGGATCCGGAGGCACAGGCCGAAATGCGGAAGTGTCAGGAAAAATACGGAAAGCCTTACGCAGCAGATGCAGTCTGTGAATTCATCTGCGGACAAAAGGAAGCAGCACAAGAGGAAGCTTAGACACAGAGGAAAACGACAGACAGGAGAGACAGATGATCATACGTGAACTGGGAATGACAGTCTTCGGATTGTTATGCGGAAGTATATTGTTCGGCAGGGCATTGCCGAAGTGGATCAAAGGAATTGATGTCACTGAGGTCAGCAACGATCACAATCCGGGGACTGCCAATGCCATGAAATACGCAGGAGTGCCTGTCGGGATCCTGTGTCTGCTGGGAGATCTATTAAAGGGAGCACTGCCGGTATACGTGGCAGTTGGCATGGGGCTTGTGACAGACAGCTGGTTTCCACTTATTATGGCGGCACCGGTACTGGGGCATGCCTATTCCCTGTTTTATCATGGGAACGGAGGCAAAGCCATTGCAGTATCCTTCGGCGTGTTGATCGGACTGGCACCGGTACAGCCGGAACTGTTGCTGTTGCTGATCATATTGTATTTGTCGGGGTCTGCCCTTCTGATCAGACCGCACACCAAAAGAACCCGTATCACTTATATCTTTTTTGCCGTGGGAGCAGCGGTCCTGCTGATGATACAGAGAATACCACGGCAGGTATTTGGGGGAGCGCTTCTGATCTCTGCCATTGTGATCCATAAAAACAGTATCCGTCAGGAGATTCTGGAGGAGGCGACGGAATCTTTGGAAAGTCTTTAGAATTTCTTACGGTTTCTCTATATTGACGCATGATATTATATGCCGTATAGTATAGCCACAGAGCAATACTATACGGCATATAATATTGTAAGGAAAGCCGGATAGCCGCAAATTTCAGAGAGGAGCGATAGGATGCTTTTTAATACAGGAGCAGCCCTGCTGGATGCTATCGTGCTGGCGGTGGTCGCCCGGGAACCGGAAGGAACCTATGGGTACAAGATCACCCAGGAGGTCCGGCAGGTGATCGAGCTGTCGGAATCCACCCTGTATCCCGTGCTTCGGAGATTACAGAAGGACGAATGTCTGGAGGTCTATGACCGGGAATGCAGCGGCAGGACGAGACGCTATTACAAGGTCACCAGCAGGGGCTGGGCACAGCTTCATTTATATGAAAGCGAGTGGCGAAGCTACAGCGGGAAGATCACAGGACTGTTTGAGGGAAGACCGGTGAAGCGGTCAGAGGCATAAAAATGCACAGATGGGAGAAAAAGTAGGATGAACAGAACGGAGTATATGAGGCAGCTGGAGAGTCTGCTGCAAAATATTTCTGCTACGGAGCGGGAAGAAGCGCTACAATATTATAATGAATATTTTAACGATGCGGGACCGGAGAATGAACAGAATGTTATTGAGGCACTGGGGAATCCTGCGAAGGTGGCGGAGAATATTAAAAAAGATATTCTGTGGAACGGGTACGGAGAGAACAGCTACCAGAGAGCAGGAGCCGACAGCCGGTCAGTGATCACTTATCCGGCAGATCCGCAGACAGAAAATGGTAATGGAGAACAACGTAACCGGCAGAGCGATGCGTCACAAACTGCACAGGCACAGGTGGTATCTCCACAGAAAAATGAAGGAATGTCTACCGGTATGATCGTGCTGATCGTAATTTTATGTATTTTGGCATCCCCGGTGATCCTGGGAGCAGCTTCCGCCGGTATCGGCGTGGCAGCAGGGCTGATCGCCGCATGGTTCGGACTGATCATCGGTTTCGGGGCAACGGCAGCAGCACTGATACTGGTTCTGATCGCACTGGTGGCAGCAGGGATCATCAGTATGTTTACGCATCCCTTTGTGGGAATGTGCCTGATCGGTGCCGGACTGATCTGCGGAGGTATCGGACTGCTGTTCCTGATGCTGACCGTGGCCATGGCGGGAATCGCCACACCGGCGATCTGTTGTTGGATCGGAGGATTATTCCAGAAAAGAGGTAAAGCAGAAGCATGAGAAAATTTATGAAGGGCTGTGCCATCACAGCGTTGATATTTATATTATTGGGACTGATCCTGGGGGTGAGCGGAAGCCTGGGGAATGGCTCCACGCATTTTTCGCCGGGGGAGATCCTGTCAGCGGTTACCCTGGGAAGAATTTCCGAAGAAAAGGTAGATGACTGGAGTGACGGTGTGACGGAGCAAATCCGGGAAAATATGGGCGATGTGCACTATGATCTGGAGGACAAGGTGGATTATGACTCAGATTATGAAGTAAAGTCGGGAAAGATAGAGCTTTATGTTCTGGGGGATGACAGCCAGGGCATCACGGATCTACAAGTGCAGGCCGGTGGCTGTGTCATGAAGATTCAGGTGTCGGAGGACAACTGCTTCCGGGTAGAAGCCGACGGAATGCGGAAGTTCCAGGGATATGTGGAAGGCGGTACGATGGAGATCTGCGGAACCTCAAAAGCAAGCAACAACAGTGAGGGTAATCTGGGCGGTTCCATCTGCCTGTATGTGCCGGAGGGATATTATTTTGAAAATACCTCTTTGGATCTGGGCGCCGGAAGCCTCAGTGTAGAGGAATTGCAGACGGGGGCGCTGGAAGCCAATGTGGGCGCCGGCAAGATGACGTTTGAGAAACTGGAGGCTGACCAGGCAGAGTTAGACTGTGGTGCCGGTCAGATGACAGTAGAAGAACTGAGCAGCCGTGTGGCAGAGGTGTCCGTAGGAATGGGATCTATCCGTCTGACCGGAGATGTGACCGAACGATTGGACGGAGAGTGCTCCATGGGAGAACTGAAACTGACACTGGCAGGAGCGCAGACAGATTTCAACTACGACTTAAGCTGCGGTATGGGTGAACTGAAAGTCGGTGATGACAGTTACAACGGCCTGGCACAGGAGAAACAGATCAACAACAACGCTTCTAAAAATATGGAGCTGGAATGTGCTATGGGCAGCGTTGTGGTGGAGTTTAAATAAAATACTGCCGGACAGAGTTACTTTTATATCGCGGCAGTAAAAAATCTTCTTTCATTTGAAAAATTATCGTTATAATACCGCCTGAATGGAGTTATTATCCATCAGGCGGTATTTTTGAAAGTTCTATCTATGATTTGATAAAAATAATACCGCTTGGAGTATAATAACAGACTTTCAGGCGGTAATTATGGAGACGGCAATTATAATTTGCAAATTATAGTTATTTTATGGGAGAAATAAAAAATCCTTGTCCCGGAAAAGAAAAGTCAATGGAATCTTTGCTTTTTAGCTTTCATAGAGAAAAGTAGAAATCTGGCTTTTTTCGATCATCAGGAAGAGATACTCAATATCCCAGACACTGTCTGTTAAATTTGAAAATATTTGTTTTTCTTGTAATATCTTTCTCTTAATTCGTAGTATATAGGTGAGGCAGAAAGGAAGTGATGATTTGAACGATAGTGAAATTATTGATTTGTTCTATATGCGCTCTGAACAGGCAATCATAGAGTTGTCGGTGAAGTACGGAAATGTCTGTAACAAGGTCGCAAAAAATATTTTGAACAATATCCTAGATGCAGAGGAGTGTGTTAACGACGCTTATTTAGGAGCATGGAATACAATACCGCCTCAAAATCCAAACCCGTTGCTTACCTATATCTGTCGAATTGTCCGTAACCTCTCCATAAAAAAGTATCATGCGAATACATCTGTCAAGCGCAACAGCTTTTACGATGCAGCTTTAGACGAACTGGGGGAATGTGTATCCTCCTCTGAAAGTGTAGAGGCGGAGATTTCCGCAAAGGAGCTTACCCGGCAGATTGACTATTTTCTTGATACACTGGATGCAGAGAGTCGAATACTCTTTGTTCGTCGATATTGGTATGCCTATTCTATTTCGGAACTTGCAAAACAGTTTGGTCTGAAGAGTAATACCGTGTCAGTGCGACTTTCCCGTATTAGGGACAAACTGCGGGATTATTTGAAGGGGGAGGGATTTACAGTATGAAACGTGAAGATATTTCCGAGGCGGTTGGTAACATCAGCACAAAGTATATTCAGGAAGCAGCTCCAAACATACGGGTGAAGAAAAAGCCGGTATGGGTGAAATGGGGAGTAGTTGCAGCAGTTTTTTGTTTCTTTTCTATGACTGTTTTTGCAAACAGTTTGTTTTCCTCCCTATCCGGAGATGAACTTTCTCTGTCTGCCACATATGAGGGAAATGGTGTAATTTCTGTTCAAGTAGAAAATAGGTCTGACAAAGAGCTTAATTTTCAATCGAAACTTAAACTAATGCGCTGGTCTACCAGCGAGGAAGTTAAACCGCTTTCGGGAAAGGTGTCTTTCAGCAACACCGAGATACCTGCTAACTCAAGCGGTACGATGGTAATTGATCTTTCAGATGCCTATGATATATCACTGTTGGAGACACCGATTTCGGATGATGATTGGTACTACTTGGTGTTGACAAATAACAACTTCTTATTTGGACAGGATTGGATGTGTACGGTTGAATTTGCAGAATCTGTCCCAACCGAAAAAGTTGACGTGGCGCCGATTACTCCGGTTGACGCTGATCCGGAACTGATATCAGAAATTATGGAAGAATTCAGACCATACTTTGAAAGATACACTTTGGATATTAATGAAAGAAATCGGCTTGCTGGCGAATATCTGGAACATTGCCAGAGGGTGTTGGAACAAATGGATATAAACATCGTGCCCTCCGTGTCACCAAATGAGTTAACTTTGATTGACAGCGCCGAAAGTGTCCTTTTTGACCCTGCTGTGCCTGCGGATATGCAATTGCAGCTAACTGGTCTGCATCGCCGATCAACGGACGGGTATGACAAAATCATTGGTGCCTCCGCGGAAGAATGTGCGATGGTTTTAAGCGCCTACATCCCGCAGCACAAAGGTGAAATCGACGGCGGTGTGGATATTCCCTTGATTTATGTTTTCATATACGAAAAAAATGAAATTCATACCACGCAGGACTATGCCTTTATCCGCGGTCAACTTTTGACCTTTGAACAGATGGAGCAGTACAAGATCTATGAGGACGAACAGTATGTCTGCTATGATGTCAGCGATTTGTTCTATTCCGATCTTCGTCAGTATGTGGAAAGCATGGTTAGCCAAAGGAGCGACGTTTATTTTGACGAGCAGGTTTGGGAACGAGTTCAGAACATTTATACCTACTATCGGGATAACATGGGAACACTTCTCGGTTATAGAACTGACACGGGGCGCGGAACAACAGAGAATGTAACCGGAAACGATGCATCAAGTAAACTGGAAAATAAGTCGAACACTTGTGATAGCTTACCGGAGTTTCACCTGACTATTGAAAGCTGCTACGATAACCCTAACGAACCTGTTGCAGATCAGAGTTATAATGTTGGTGAACCCAATTGGAATGACTAAATAATCCGCTCTGTCGGGCGACGGTAAAAGAAAAAGCCGTCGCCTTTTTTACAACAGCGCCGCCAGATACTTTTCAAACACTACGCCCTCCTGCACGGGTGTTCCCGCCTTTTCGCTTCCGGCAATGCACAGCCCTACAAAGTTCGCTGCCTTTTGCACGGAGGATAGTAAGGTCTCCCCGCGGACGGCATCGGCGGCGAGAATGGAGGCGAAGATGTCTCCGGTGCCGGGGCGGGAGGCTCCGGCAATAGGGCTGGCTACGGTGGTATAGATGCCGTCGTCCCACAGAAAGTTCACCAGAAAATCCCCCTGGCGGATCCCGGTGATGACGATGGATGCACTGACAGAATCTTTCAGACACAGAGAAGCCAGCCGCTCACACAATCCGGACAGCTCCTGCATCGTCCATTCCCCATCCTTCCAGGGAGTGCCGGTCAGCAGGCAGGCTTCCGTGATATTCGGCGTGATAATATCCGCAAGAGGCAGCAGTTCCTTCATCTTCTGAACATGCGTCTCTGTGATGGAAGAGTAGGCCCTGCCGTGATCTCCCATGACCGGATCCAGCAAAAACAGGGGCGGCCGGAACATTTCCACGAATTCCTGTACAATGTCGATCTGCTCTTCATTTCCTAAGAATCCACAGTATAACCCATCGAAGGTAAGTCCCAGTTCGTTCCATATTTTTATATAATCTCGCATATGAGAGGTGTAGTCATCAAAATGGCAGAGAGGAAATCCCAAATGGTTTGATAAAACAGAAGTAGGCACAGGGCATACCTGTACCTTCATTACGCTGATCACGGGCAGAGACACGGTGGTGGAGCAGCGCCCAAAACCGGCAATATCGTTGATCATAGCAAGGCGGGGAACGAAATCCCCGCCTTTATGAGCAGTAGTATTACAATTGTTAGCATTACATTTCATGGAATAATCCTGCTTTCTTCAGTGCCGGACGAAGTGCCAGATAAAGGACGGTTGCCAAAACAACTGCCCAGACAGCATTAAAGGCAGTAACACCGGTTGCAATCTTTGCCAATGCCTTGGAAATATCCTGAGGCACCCCTAACAAATATGTCTTATAGAAGTACCCTACCAAAGGATCGGCTACAATATTAAATGCCATACCGCAGACAGAAGCTAAAATAGTGACACGAGCCACATATTTTTTCGGATGCTCAGCACTCAGGTGGAAAATCTTGTGAGCTACCAGACCTACGATCAGACCGATGCACAGTTTTAATAGGAAAGTCTTGGGAGCACTGGTTACATAAGCAGTAGTCAGGTCAGCGATGGTCATACCCACGGCACCGGCAAGTCCACCCCAGTAACCACCCAGAAGCAGAGCAGCCAGTACACAGAAAACATTGCCGAAGTGCACTGCGGTTTTTTCCAGACTGCCGGGAACGGGAATGTCAAATTTCAAAAAAGCAAAGCCGATGTAGCAAAGAGCCGCCAATAATCCTGCCTGAGCCAGTCTGGTTACATCCACCTTTTTTTCTGCGGAAGGAACGCCTGCGATGGCATTGTACAATCCCTTGGCAGTTAACAGGATAGCGAAGAATACCAGAACCAGGCTGTAGGAGTAAGGGCGCTCTGCGGACAGCTTCTGGTCGGACAGAGTGGACTTCGAAGCGGCCAATTCATCCTTCTGCGCATTCAGGGCATCCAGATCACCGTCTGCTGTGCCGCCGGTGACTGCCTCAATGGAAGCTTCTACTTCTTCCAGCTGTGCCTTGACATCACTTAACTGGCTGCCATAAGCAACGGACTCTTGATAACTGTTATTGTGGGTAATGACTGCCAGGACGATTCCCAGGATCAGGAGAATGGCTCCCGCGATCAATACGCCGTATGATTTTTTCTTTTCCATAATGATGATCTCCTCTTTTGGTTTCTTTTTCATAATTCCCATTTCTTCGGTGGGATATGTTAGGATTCAGTGTATAGAAAAAGTGGCTTGCTTAAAAGAGCCAGAATATGTTTTTTTTACCATGCCAGTTTTGAACGTTGATCATACAATCTGTAGGAAAACAAGATTTTCTTGACAAAGGATTGCTTCCTGTACTATATTTTTTATTAGAAGTTTTACAGATCAAAAGGCAATGACGAAGAGGAGTACACATATCCCCTTACCAGAGAGAGCGGCTGCATGTATGCGCTGGAAGGCTGCTTCAAGACAGGAATGTGGAAGGTAGCTTCCAAGCCGGAGAGCCGAGACCGGATATTCCGGGCGTAAGTTCTCACGAGTTATCCCCGTTACCGGATAGGACTTTGTAAGAAGTCGCGAGGCAGCGCAAGCTGTGAACAAAGGTGGTACCGCGTTACTGACGCCCTTTGCTGACGAGAGTCGGCAGAGGGCTTCTTTAGTTTCAGGAGAATTTAAGGAGGAAGCAATGAGCAAAGAATTAGCCAAGACCTATGACCCCAGCGGCATAGAAGACAGACTGTATCAGAAGTGGCTTGACAAAAAGTATTTTCATGCGGAGGTAGATCACAGTAAGACTCCCTTCACTATCGTGATCCCGCCCCCAAATATCACAGGACAGCTCCACATGGGGCATGCACTGGACAACACCATGCAGGATATTCTGATCCGTTATAAGAGAATGCAGGGTTACAACGCACTGTGGCAGCCCGGCACCGACCATGCAAGTATTGCTACCGAGGTCAAGATCATCCAGAAGCTGAAGGAAGAAGGTATCGACAAGCACGATCTGGGTCGTGAAAAGTTCTTAGAGAGAGCCTGGGAGTGGAAGAAGGAATACGGCGGACGTATTATCGAACAGCTGAAAAAGCTGGGCTCTTCCTGCGACTGGGACAGAGAGCGTTTCACCATGGATGAGGGCTGTAACAAGGCAGTCACCGAAGTATTCGTGAAGATGCACGAAAAAGGCTATATCTACAAGGGTGCCCGTATCGTTAACTGGTGTCCCGTATGTAATACCTCCATCTCCGATGCAGAGGTAGAATATCAGGAGCAGGCAGGACATTTCTGGCACATCAAGTATCCGCTGATGAATGAGGATGGAACTCCCAGCACCACAGAGTTCCTGACCTTTGCCACTACCCGTCCCGAGACCATGTTAGGTGATACCGCAGTAGCCATCCATCCCGATGATGAGCGTTACAGCCATCTGCATGGCAGAAAGGTACTGCTTCCTATCGTAAACCGTGTGATCCCTATCGTTGAGGATGCTTATGTAGACAGAGAGTTCGGTACCGGTGTCGTGAAGATCACTCCGGCGCATGACCCCAACGACTTTGAGGTTGGTAAGCGTCATGATCTGCCCGTGATCAACATCCTGAATGATGATGCCACCATCAATAAAAACGGCGGCAAGTTCGAGGGCATGGACCGCTATGAGGCGAGAAAAGCCATCGTGGAAGAACTGGATCAGATGGGTCTGTTAGTGAAGATCGAGGATCATGTACACAACGTAGGTACCCATGACCGTTGTAAGACTACCATCGAGCCTATGGTAAAAGACCAGTGGTTCGTTAAGATGGATGAACTGATCAAACCCGCAAGAGAAGCTGTGAAAAATGGTGAGATTAAGCTGATCCCCGAGCGTATGGAGAAGAACTATTTCAACTGGACGGACAACATCCGCGACTGGTGTATCAGCCGTCAGCTGTGGTGGGGACACAGGATTCCCGCTTATTACTGCGATGACTGCGGTGAAGTAGTCGTAGCCAAGGAGATGCCGAAGGTATGTCCCAAGTGCGGCTGCACCCACTTTACACAGGATCCCGATACCCTGGATACCTGGTTCTCCTCCGCACTGTGGCCGTTTGAGACTCTGGGCTGGCCGGAGCAGACCGAGGATCTGAAGTATTTTTATCCTACCGATGTCCTGGTAACCGGTTATGATATCATCTTCTTCTGGGTTATCCGTATGATCTTCTCCGGATACGAGCAGATGGGAGAGAAACCCTTCAAGACTGTATTGTTCCACGGACTGGTACGTGACAGTCAGGGACGGAAGATGTCCAAGTCTCTGGGCAATGGTATCGATCCCTTAGAGATCATCAGCCAGTACGGTGCCGATGCACTGCGTCTGACCCTGATCACCGGCAACGCACCGGGCAACGATATGCGTTTCTACTATGAGAGAGTAGAGAACAGCCGTAACTTCGCCAACAAGGTATGGAATGCTTCTCGTTTCATTATGATGAACATGGAGCAGGCACTGGAGAAGACCGGAAAAGATATCACCACCCCTGCGGCAGCAGATTTACAACCCGTAGATAAGTGGATCCTGTCCAAGTTAAATACTCTGGTAAAAGATGTGACCGACAACATGGATCACTTCGAGCTGGGTATTGCCGTACAGAAGGTATATGACTTTATCTGGGATGAATTCTGTGACTGGTACATTGAGATGGTAAAACCCCGTCTGTACAGCACCGACGATGCAGTCAGCCAAAATGCGGCACTGTGGACCTTAAAGACCGTCCTGATCGATGCCCTGAAGCTGTTACATCCTTACATGCCGTTCATCACCGAGGAAATCTTCTGCACCATTCAGAACGAAGAAGAGTCCATCATGATCAGTAAGTGGCCGGAGTACAGCGAGGATCGTGCATTCCCCGCAGAGGAGAAGGCTATCGAAACGATTAAGGAAGCCGTTCGCGGTATCCGTAACATCCGTACTGAGATGAACGTGGCACCCAGCCGTAAGGCAAGTGTATACGTAGTCAGCGAAAATGACGAGATCCGTAAGATTTTTGAGGAGGGTAAGCTGTTCTTCGCAAGCCTTGCTTATGCGAATGAGATCATGATCCAGGCTGACAAGACCGGCATCGCAGACGATGCGGTATCCGTAGTGATCCCCGGTGCAACCCTGTACATTCCGTTTGCGGAGCTGGTAGACATCGCACAGGAGATCGAGCGACTGAAGAAGGAGCAGAAGAGACTGGAAGGTGAGCTGGCACGTTCTAAGGGAATGCTGTCCAACGAAAGATTCCTGTCCAAGGCTCCCGAAGCGAAGATCGCAGAGGAGAAGGAAAAGCTGGCAAAATATGAGCAGATGATGGAACAGGTGACAAAGCGCTTAGAACAGCTGGCATGAACTGCAACGAAACGTACAGAGTAAAAAGAACGTAAAGCATAAGGAATACGATGAAATTCGGTAATGACATGATAACGTTTGAAGAAGCGGTGGCATATCTGAAGGATATGCCCCGCTTTACTGTTAAAAAAAATCCTGCGGACAGCAGGGACCTTAAATGGTTTTTAAAAAAACTCGGAAATCCGGAGAAGAATCTTCGGATCATTCATGTGGCGGGTACCAATGGAAAAGGCTCTGTCTGTGCCTACATGAGTTCGATCCTGCAGGAAGCAGGCTATCGCACGGCCGTATTTACTTCACCTCATCTGGTGGATATGCGGGAGCGTTTTGCCGTCAATGGTAAAATGATATCCGAAGAAGCTTTTTTACAGGTTTACTGTGCAGTAGGGGATGCGCTGCAGGAGGCAAATTCCGTTAACCCGGGAGTCTTGTTGCCGGGAGAAGAAGCTGCCCCGGAATTTGTACTCAACTTTTATGAATACCTTTTCTGCATGGCATTACTCTGTTTTGCAGAAGAAAAACCGGATTATTGCATCGTTGAGACCGGTCTGGGCGGCAGACTGGATGCCACGAATTACGTGGACAATAAGCTCCTGACCGTCATCACGCGGATCAGTCTGGATCATGTACAGTACCTGGGAGACACCACGGCGAAGATCGCTGCGGAAAAGGCAGGGATCCTGCGCCCCGGTGTTCCGGTGGTGTATCTGGACGGGGATGCGGATGCCAGTGCGGTAATTTGCCGCAAAGCGTCAGAACTTGGTGCCCCACAGATACCGGTGTCGAAAAAGGACTATACTTTCCTCGGATTTCGGAAGAAATACATTGATTTTTCCCTGCGCTCTGAGTATTATAATTATATTAGTCTTACTTTGCATACTATTGCACGTTACCAGATGGAGAATGCAGCGTTGGCGGTTCGGGCCGTGGAAGTGCTGTTTCGTAGTACGGATACGGAGGAGAACGGCGGCAGACTCTATGCAGGTGCCGGGTGTCCCACTGCGGAAGAGATCCGTCAGGGAATCCTTGGCTGCTTCTGGCAGGGGCGCATGGAAGAAGTACTTCCGGAGGTGTACGTGGATGGTGCGCATAATGATGACGGCATCCGGGCTTTTCTGGATACCGTGGAACAGGACGGCTGCACGGAGGGCAGGAGACTGTTATTTGGTGTGGCGGCGGATAAGGACTGCAGGCATATGATACAGAGGGTGATCACGTCGGGATTATTCGACCGGATCGCTTTTACGCATATGCGGACGGCGAGGTCACTTTCGCTGGAAGAACTTAAAGGTTTACTGGCAGCTTATCCGGAAGACCGGTTTACTATGTATACGGAAGCGGATGCGGCGTTTCGGGAACAGCTGGCGGGCAAAGCGCCCGGCGAACGGTTGTACATTGCCGGAAGCCTGTATCTTGTCGGGGAAATAAAGGAGTCTTTGGACCATGATCAATTTTGAAGAAGAACTGAAGAAATTTCATCCCAGCCTGGAAGTGGAAGATGCTGAGGAAGCTATCTACAATCAGGATCTGACCGATGCGGCGGATCTTTTGGTGAAGATGATGAAAGAAGCAGAAGAAAAAGAAGAGAAATAAGGAGGGAAAGCATGTTTTGTTATAACTGCGGCTGCCATCTGTCGGAGCATGATTTCTGTACATCCTGTGGAGCAGATGTATCCCTCTATAAAAAGATCATGTGCATGTCCAACCGTTTTTACAACGACGGATTGGAGAAAGCGGGAGTACGGGATCTTACGGGTGCGATCAACAGCTTACGGCAGAGCCTGAAATTCAACAAAAATAATATCGAAGCCAGAAATCTGTTAGGACTGGTATATTTTGAGACCGGAGAGGTCGTGGCGGCACTGAGCGAATGGGTCATCAGCAAAAATATGCGGCCCGAGAAAAATATTGCGGACGATTATATCAATATGCTGCAGTCCAATGCGACCCGCCTGGATGCCATTAACCAGACGATCAAAAAATATAATCAGGCACTGGTCTATTGCAATCAGGACAGCAAAGACCTGGCCATCATCCAGCTGAAAAAGGTGTTATCCCTGAATCCGAAGTTCATCCGGGCACATCAGCTTCTGGCACTGCTCTATATGGACAGCGAACAGTGGGATCGTGCAGAGAGAGAACTGCATAAGTGCATGGATATTGACCGCAATAATACTTTGACGCTCCGTTATCTGAAGGAAGTGGAGACGCAGCTGACCCCGGATGAGAACAGCAAACAGACCGGCCGGCGTAAAAAGGATGATGCGGTGCGCTACCAGAGTGATAACGAGATCATCATACAACCGTTGAATGTAAAGGAACAGAAGAGCGCGGGAATTTCTTCCCTGATCAATATTGCCATCGGACTGGTCATCGGTCTGGCGGTAATGTATTTCCTGGTGGTTCCGGCGGCAGTGTCCAATGCGAATAATGAGGCACAGAAGACCATTGCCGATATCGGCAACCAGTTAGATACCAAGACTTCCCGGATCCAGGAGCTGGAGACGCAGATGGAAGCGCTGCAGACGGAGAATGATACCCTGAATCAGGAGCTTCAGGGATATGTGGGAGCCGATGGAACCTTACAGACTATCGACAGCCTGCTGGCAGCAGCCACCACTTATCTGGAGACGCAGGATATTACGCAGACCGCGGCGAACCTGGAGACGATTTCCGCTTCTGTGAATGTGGATGACACCTCCGAAGCGTTCCAGAAGCTGTACAAGACATTGCTTGGACTGATCGGCCCTCAGCTGTCGGCGCAGTACTATGAGACAGGTTATAATGCATATCGCAGTGAGGATTATGCAACGGCTATCGAGAATCTGTCCAAGGCGGTGATCTATGATGAGACGAACAAGGATGCCTGGCTGAGCCTGGGGAATTCCTACCGCAAGAGCGATGACGCACAGAATGCGATTACCACCTATGATAAGATCATAGAGCTGTTCCCGGAGACCGAGACGGCCAGAAGTGCGCAGAGATATCGTTCCCAACTGGCAGAAAATACCGCACAGTAACGGAATTTAAAACATACCATCAGACAATTACACAATACACGAAAGAGAACTTGCTACAAGAGGCAGGTTCTCTTTTTTTATAGCAAAATGAAGAAACGCTGTGCAACAGCAGAATGAGAGGAAATATGGAAGATTTTCAAGACTTTCAGATCATTGATAATTGCCTGATGGTGCGTATGCCGGAGGAAGTGGATCACCACAGAGCCTCCTATATCTGTGAAGGGGCGGACAGGCTTCTGGTCAGGGAAAATGTGGAAAATGTGGTGTTTGATTTTGAAGATACCCGATTTATGGATTCTTCGGGGATCGGAATTATTATGGGACGATATCGCAAGATTTCCTGCTTCGGAGGCCATGTCTATGCGATCCATACGGATCGGCAGATCCAGCGTATTTTCCGGATGTCGGGACTTCATAAAATCGTTGAGATCCTGCCGGGATAAGAGAGGCGGAGCAAAGATATTGTCGAAAATCACAGAATATGAAAGAAATCATGCAAAAAAATATGAAAAACAGTGCAATGATAGGCGCAGAAATGAGGAGAACATGGTGGCAGAGAGGGAAGAAGTGCAACTGACAGAGGAAAGAGAGGATTTACAGTATCATAAACAGAGGAAGCGGAATGAAATGGAGATCGTATTTGATGCGGTTTCCTGCAATGAAAGCTTTGCCAGAGTGGCAGTGGCGGCATTCATCACCAATCTGAATCCGACGCTGGAGGAACTGGCGGATATCAAGACCGCGGTGTCGGAAGCGGTGACCAATGCAATTATCCACGGTTATGAAAATCTCGCAGGGTACAGCAGGCATGGGGAAAGCATTCCGGCGTACAGCATCGTCCATCCGGGAAAAGTGCGGATGCACTGTGTCCTGGATGGAGATATGTTATCCATCGAGATCACAGATCAGGGAAAGGGAATCGAGGATATTAAGAAAGCCATGGAACCTTTATTTACCACGAAACCGGAATTGGACCGCTCCGGCATGGGGTTTGCTTTTATGGAAGCTTTTATGGACGACCTGGAGGTAGAGAGTACGCCCGGTAAGGGAACGCGGGTACATATGCGGAAAAAAATGCGTTGCGGAGACTGGATCGGAAAAGAGGACTGAGGAATGGAAGAAGTATCAGTACTCATCGGAAGATCACAGAGCGGAGATAAAGAAGCAAGAGAAGTACTGATCGAAAAAAATCTCGGACTGGTACACCATATCGTGAAACGATTCCTGGGGAGAGGTTATGACCCGGAGGATCTGTTCCAGATTGGTGTCATCGGTCTGATGAAAGCCATTGATAAATTTGACCTGAAGCTGGAAGCTGTCTCTTATACACATCTGACGCTGCCGACGAGCGATCTAGTGTAGAT
>ERZ1504939.120-NODE-120-length-28551-cov-4.326993_pt1 | contig 28551 bp, 23 predicted proteins | sample MGYA00574600_ERZ1504939 | MGnify/ENA primary metagenome ERZ1504939 (study PRJEB39906, sample SAMEA3182065) | gut metagenome | biome: human; feature: gut; material: Stool; isolation source: human stools | place: Canada | collected 2013-01-28 ...
GACGAAGTTTTTTAATTTTGCTCTGCCGAGCCGCAGCCTAACTTGGCGAAGCAAAATTAGTGCAAGGCGAGAGAAGAGCAAAATAAAAGACGAAGTTTTTTACGCAAACTTCCGATTTTGCTTAATCGTCAGAGAATGCACCTTCATACAATTCCTCTTCTTCACTCGTTCAGCAACACTGCATCGGCTAATTTCATCTTATCTTCCTCAAGCATTTGGAGGGCGACCCACTGACGGGCTTTCGTAACAGAAATATGGTCGCGCTGCATAATACGCGAAAGCTGCGTGGCCGTAGATACATGAACTAGTACGGCTTTTTCCACCAATGCACGAAACCCCGACTCGAAGAGCAAAGCGCACTCCATAAACGCAACCTGCCCCACGGGTATCTGCTGGAGCTGGTGCAACGTGATTTCGCGGTTAGCCGAGATGGGAGGGAATGATGCTTTGAGGAAACTCGTCTCGATGGTAGGAACAGATGCCATGCTCTGACAAAAATCAACATAAGCCTCTGCTACACGTGGGTGTACAATCGCATTGACACGCGCAGCATATTCCGTACCTTGACAGAGATAGGCACGAAGTACGGGTTTCAATAGCTCACCTTCTGTATCATAGAGCTCTGCCCCCACTAAGGCAGTGAGCTCACGACGCACGGTGGGATGAGCACGAATGATATGCTTCGCCACTTCGTCGCAGTAGAACACACGATGTCCCGCTTGTTCGAGCAGATGGCAGATGTAACTCTTGCCACTTCCTATTCCACCCGTAATGCCTATGCGTAGGGGCAATGAGTGAGACGTGGTAAGCTGACGAGCCAAGAGGTTAATCGCTATCGGAATCGGTTTCATCATCGGATATTTCTTCTATAATATATTCCACATCTTGCGGAGAGATGCGCACATGGGTCACCCCCGTAGGAATCGTCTTGAGAGAGAGATGACAGAGGTTGGTGCGATTCTTGAGTAAATCTTCATAATTGACCACAAGCACGAAGTTGTCGCGCGTGATGTTGCGATATTGTCCCATGCCCACTTGGAACGTGACATTGACCATAGCGGGGAAAGTCCGAAGTTGCTTTGATGCAGGGAAGTTGACTTGCTGCACAGGCACTTGCACTGTTTTTTCCACTAGTCGGTCTATACAATAGGTCACATCAATTGTGGAAGGCACAAACTTAGCACCGCGCACACGCTGGAATCCCCTACTCACACGCGTACTATCAGTAAGGTTGCGCAGGTTCTGAGGCAGGGTGTAGGCAGCCGTGATGGTGTCGAGAATTTCTTTCGAGGCATATACCGTAACGGAGTCGTGATTACACAGGACATCCGCTAGAGAGAATAATCGGCCCGCTGTAACGCTACCCTGGATAACTACGGGTACTCGCTTGCAAAGTCCAAAGTTATAGTAGAAATCTATGGTTTCAGGCTTCATGGAGAGCATCTGCGTGCTGGCTAGAAGTTGCGAGGCTATCTGCCGCGTGAGTTCATTGCCTTGAATAGTGACATACCCCGTACCATTGGCATAAGTTTCAAAGTCTACCACGACAGGTTTAAACTTTCGGGTATATCTATAGGCAAACAACACGCTTCCCTTATCGCGAAGAGTTACGTGAACGTTTTCGGGCAAATCAGTGGTGATCACCACATTGCTAGGCACACCTTTGAGCTCGAGAGGCACCAAGAACTCTTCTTCATAGGTCTCACCTAATGCTTGGAAAAGCCAAAATGTGGTACTTAGGGCTAGGAAGAAAAGGAAGATGAACGTCTGCCTGTTCCACATCCACGAAATCCATTTGCGCTGTAGCAATCGTCGGCCGCGATGTCCACGCAAACTTGGTTTGGAAGGTATATTGATAGCCATGATTTGTCGAGAATATTTAAGGAGGGGAAGGAGAAATGAACTTTCAGCTTGCCTGCTCAGTTTGCTCTGCTCAGCCAATACCGGGGACGCGTCGCCCTCGGTATTGGCTGAAATAGTCCCCCAGTATTGACTGAAGGACTTATCGCAGAACGCCCTTTATTGAAAATCGATAAGAGCTTATAAGCAGACATGTGACATGGCAAGGCTACCCCTGCTCGCACACTACCCTACCCCACACCCGCACCCTCGAAAGTGAGAGGAAGGAATACCAAGCATAGAGTAGTCTTCGGCTTATAAGCTCTTATCAAAAAGTCAGTAAGAAAATGGATGCTCTGCTTACTTCTTAGCAGGAGCGTTAACAGAAGCGGCGGGATTGATAGCTTCCTTGGAAAAGACCATTTTCACACCAGTGGCAACTTCAAGAGTAACGGTGCCTTCTTGCTCATCGATGTTCTTTACTACGCCGTGAATACCTCCGATGGTCACTACATTCTGACCTACGGTGAGGGCATTGCGAAACTTCTGAATTTCTTTCTGCTTCTTATTCTGCGGGCGAATCATGAAGAAGTATACGATGGCGAAGAGCACCACCATCATGATAATCATAGACATGCCGCCACCTTGCTGGCCTTGGGCTGCCTGTAAAAAGAGGGTATTCATATAAACGAATGAATTTATGGTTTATAATGCTTTTTATATTTGAGAGGAGACTAGGCTATCCAGAACAGCATTGACACGATAGGAGGCCTTACTCTTTTTCAAAAGACGTCCCAACTTGCTGCATACTCAGAATAGACCATTCCTAAAAGATACGCGGATTATTGTTTGCGTTCACGCTTCTTCGTGGTGCGGCCTTCCTTAGCGAGTTTCTTCACGATGGTATCAAGCATACCATTGATATACGAAGAGCTGCGCGGAGTGCTATACACCTTGGCAATATCAAGATACTCGTTGAAGGTAACGTTCAGAGGAATGGAGTCGAAAGTAAGTATTTCAGCCAAAGCTATCTGCATGATAATTACATCCATGAAAGCCAATCGGCTAAATTCCCAATTCTTTGTGTTGCTGCGGATGAGTTCGCGAAGTTCTTCTCCACGTTCTAGTGTAGCGCGGAAAAGCTTAGAAGCGAATTGCTTATCCTCGTCAGCGGCATAAAGTGGCAAGAGTTCTTGCTCGGGAGTGGTTTGTTCGTTGAATCGCTTGATAGTCTTCATCACGAAAGAATCTACCACCTGCTTGTCATCATTCCAATAGAGCGAGTGTTCTTCGAGCATAGCATCGAAGTCGTCGTTGTTGCAAATAAAAGTCTTATAAAGCTTGCGCACCAATTCGCGATCGGCTTCATACGAGAAATCTTCGCGAGTGAGATAGAGCTGGAACACATCGCTCTCCACCATCTTGACATAGAGATTCTTCACAAAGGCGGGCTCTTCATCCCACTGACCTTTCGTATTTTCCTGATAATCTATGAGCGCTTTGTTGTCCGAGAGCTGAACGAGAAATTTATTTTCAGCAAAGAGTTTATCAGGAGCAACGCCACCTACAGCCGTTCCCGTGCGCTTTTCGCGAGCCACTCGAACAGAGTCTTTGCGTTCGGCATGCTTCTTGAGTTCTACCAGCAAGCTGAGCAGATATTCGTAGAGTTCATACGCCTTCTGTAGCGAGAAAGAAAGTTCTTTTTCTGCTACATCGAGTGTTTTGCCTTCGTTCTGATAGTACGAATAAACAAGCTGAACCACTTTCAGCCTTATCAGTTCTCTATTGATCATAATCGTAAAGATTCCTTTGTTTTAGGGTGCAAAGTTAGTGCAAATCGAATGCAGAAAAAAGCGAAAGACAAAGTTTTTTGTTTTTTTCTGCTGAGATGCAGCCTAACTTGGCGAAACAAAGTTAGTGCAAGGCGAGAGAAGAGCAAAATAAAAGACGAAGTTTTTTAGTTTGCTCTGCCGAGCCGCAGCCTAACTTGGCGAAGCAAAGAAGTGCAAGGCGAGAGAAGAGCAAAATAAAAGACGAAGTTTTTTAGTTTGCTCTGCCGAGCCGCAGCGGCACGTTCTTTCAACTCCTTGGGTGCCGTTTTCTTTAAATATTTGGTACAAAGGTTGTAGGTAAGATCGCTAAATGCTATCAGCGGAATGTCAATATTCAATTGCGAGCACATGGAATAGGTAGAAGAAATGGCTATGTCGTATTTCCCATCCTTGAGAAGATTGGAAACAACATTGCATATTTCTTCGTCGTAGTCCATCAAGTTAAACCTTTTCTTCTTTTGCAAATATACTAAGATTCTCTAATTCAACATAATCTCTCATTTTGTATTTTGACGCTTAGTTTTTTGGTTCATCCCAACAACCACCCAGCTTAGCAAAGAGAATTTATGAGAGCTACTAGACTTTCCGGTGTATATCTATTAATCACGCATTGACGGATTTTCCTCTAATTCGCAGACATACTTACAACTCACTCATCTGATTACGAACTATATTATAGTATGCCCCCTTGCGCTCAATCAGTTCGCTATGAGAGCCTAATTCCTTTAGGATTCCTTTTTCAAAGAATGCTATTTGATGGGCGCTTCTGATGGTGGACAATCGGTGAGCAGCAATAATCACCGTACGACCTTTGGCAAATGATGTGAGGTTCTCCACAATTCTGCGTTCGTTGTTCGCATCGAGAGAAGAGGTAGCCTCATCAAGGAAAAGAATCTGAGGACGCTTGTATATGGCTCTAGCAATAAGCAAACGCTGCTTCTGCCCGCCACTTAATTCTAGTCCATTATTTCCTATTTTGGTGTGATACCCCATGGGAAGGCTGCTAAAGAAATCGTCTATGCAGGCCACACGAGCTGCTTCTTTAATGCGTTCTATGTCCATTTCGTCAGCTGAGTTGAGAGCTATATTCTCCAAGATGCTTCCACTAAAGATATAGCCATTTTGCAGCACAGCACCACAACATTCTAACCATGCATCGGTAGATATTTGGGAAAGAGAAAGACCATTGACCAAAATTGTACCCTTTGCAATCGGATAAAATCCTAGCAGAAGTTTTATCAACGAAGTCTTACCACATCCACTTTCACCCACCAGAGCTATCGTCGTGCCATGAGGAATCTGCAAAGTGATATCATTTAGAACGTAAGAAGAACTGCTTCCTGGATACTTAAAAGAAACGTGTTGTATGACAATATCTAAGTCTCCCTGTAAGAGATTGAGAGGAGGATTAGAAGGTATAGAATCCTTTTCATTGAGTATTTCGTCCAAACGTTCGTAAGACATATTTGCATCTTGCACGAGACTTACCATCTTTATTAAGTTATTAAACGGAGTATCTAGCCGACCACAAATATAGCTCACTGTCAGCATCGCCCCCATAGTCATGTTGCCTCGCACTACTAGTGTGGCACAAATTCCCGTAATGAGAAAGTCCTTCATACGATTGAGGAATGCATTCCCGCTCGAAATATAAAGGTCGGTAAAAGATGACTTTAGTGCTAGTGCATTTAGTTCATGCTGATTGGCTTGCCATTTCTCTACACGAGAATGTTGCGCACTAGAAGTCTTTACCTCTGTCATACCCATAATAAGTTCATAGATCTGGTTTCGGTTTTCAGAACTCTGTGTTGTATAAGCATAATCGATTTCACGGCGACGCTGCAAAAATATTCTTGTCCACAAAAGAGAGGCTGATGTGGAGATCACAAAAAGCAGAAATACTCCTATATTATAGTAGATCAACAAAGCCGAGAACACCAAAAAACTAGTAAGCGTGAAGAAGATCATACTTGGCAATTCTAGTAAAAATGCTTTGATACGCTCCAAATCATTGAGTTTTTGAATGAGGTCAGCATTGATTTTTATATCAAAAGAGACAACGCATCTATTCTAATGACCCCAGCTTTTTACGAGGCTATTAATACTATTGATACAGATTCAAAGAAAACCGTCACTATATTAGAATCAATTGCTGCAGACACAATCAATTTCAATGAATTGGAAAAGCAATACTATTACTTATACTTATTCTATGCTCGCGATAAAGAAGGCTTGGGATGTATTCCTATAGAACGTACAAAGGATATTGTTGATTTTTTTTCCAAACATAATGTAGATTCATTAACTCAATTTTCATTGTATCTTCATGCAGGAGCTTATCGTGATGCTAAAGATATTCCTTCCGCAACTGAATGGTATGAAAAATCCATAGATTTTGGGAAAAACAAAGATCTCACACATAGTAGATTTTTCGCCCGTAGTTTTGACCAGTTAGCCTACTGTTATAATATCGTCTTCCTAGGAGAAAAAGCCATCTCTGTACTTAAAGAGTCTTTAAAGTATATAGAAGGGCCATATGCAGCGCGCGTATACTATAGGATGAGTGCAATATACGATAATATTGGTCGCAAAGATAGCGCCGTGCTATATGCTAAGAAAAGTATACTTGCAAGTTCCCAAAAGATGAAGGAACAAACTGCTGTAGATAACATTAATCTGTTTATAGAGCAACGTGACACTGCATACATTAATCGATATAAAGACAGCTTACTTTCTATAGATGAGGAAGACATGTCACCAGAATATGCAACGGATTATGCATATAGTAAAGCATTATACTATAATTTTATTCATAATACGGACTCGACGATCTATTATCTTAATAAGGTATTGGCTTACAACGCGAATCTGCTTACCTGTAGAAATGCGTCAGCTCACTTATACGAAAATTACAAGAAAGAAGGCTTTACCAACGAAGCCTTTAAATATGCAGATCTGTACAAACAACTTTCCGACTCCGTAATAAAGCATACTGAGTCGGAACGCGTGCAGCAAGTGGGCAACATGTTTAATTATCAGAATATACAAACTAAGAACAATGAGAAACTACAAGAGATTAACAGCCATTTTAAAGCCGCATTGTGGAGCATCATAGCTTTATTGTTTGTAATAATACTCATTATTGCAATTTTGAGATTCATTAGGAAAAAATATAAAGAAAATCTCGTCGAGACCAATCACAAATTTGTTTCCGCACAGCAAGAGAATAAGATCTTACAGAGAAACATACATCATATTCAGAATGAGAAAGAATTACTCATTTCCGAAAAAGAAAATTTAAATACGAGTCTAGAAATCAGCAAAAAGGAACAAGAATCTTCTGAAAACGAGATTACACTTCTAAGTAATTCATTAAAGGCTGCACAGGAAGAAAATTCAATTTTATCAAAGAAGAATGAGCAACTAATTTCTCAGCTTGTGCAAAAAGGCGATATAAGTGATGCTCAAAACAATATCGAAAAGATAAAGCAGAAGATAAATAGCCAACGAACCTCAATAAGCAGTGACTTATGGGCAGAGATCTTTGCCAACGTAAATACTATATACCCACAATTCGATAGAAACATACAGCTACTCTTTCCAAGACTTAAATTGGAATACGTGCAAATTCTATATCTATCATGCATACAGATATCAGGTATATGCATAGCAAGGTCTCTTGCCACATATCCACAATCTGTAGTAAAAAGAAAGAAAAGATTAGTGGAATGGGGAATAAAGAATAATCCAGAGGTAAGAATCTCGGATTTTGAACAGCTGATGGAGCTATTGTTGAGTAAATGATAATTCATCAATGAATGGAGAAGCGAACGTATAACAAAAGAGTTCTTAGTCCTTGGGTGATGCTGTCATATTTTTTATTACTGTCCGCTAAAGTTCTTTAACCAATAGGCCGTGGGGGCGAAGCGTCTCGCTTCAGCCAGACATGCAAGGCTCGATGCAGAGCGTGGTCTTTCGGCATTTCGGGACTCGAAACGCCGAAGCGCCGTGTAAAAGCTCCTCACTATTTGATAGGAATCAAATGGCCTTTTGGTAAAAATCTCTCAGTAAAAAATAAAATGTACGTTTATGCTTTCTGTAAACGTACGTCTATTGACAAATTTCACATACGTGCAGAGGATGCAATAGCTGTGAGTAAGCAGATTATCATCGAATGGGGAATAAATTGAATAATTGCGGAATGAATGGTGAGGAAATTACGCTTCTTCATCCAATGGCAACATCATCGCTGCACAAACGTATAGCCGTTCATAAATAAGCTTTTAGCCGTCCGCAAACAAGCATCCTGCCGTTCACACATGCCCATCATTCCATCGTACACCGCCCAGTGGCAGCATTACCACCGCTCGGTGGCAGCATTACCATCGCTCGGTGGCAATGCTGCCACCGAGCGGTGTACGATGGAAGAACGATCAAGACGGGACGGAAAAGCCTTCGTTTAAGCTTAATGATAAATACAATTCAGTAAAACGCTAAGGCGCTTAAAGAATGATGACAAGTAGCACTTTCAGTGTAACAAATTATTGCTGTCCTCTAAAACGACAAAGCACGTAATGCTTTTGTCCTTTCAGGGCGAGCTGAAAGCCCAATGTAGCCCCAAGCCCAGAGCAAGCGTAGCGACACCCTGGGTATCACGTATTGGAGCAGTCACGCCCTGTAATGGCAAAAGCATTGAAACCTATCATGAACGAACTGAGCACTATCGTATTTCATATATGATTGTATAGCCCAGATAGTTCTTACTGCCATGTACTTACGCAATCCTTATCCCGAACTCGCGTTTCCATGTTTTTGTATATTAAAAAAATAAGTAAGAAAACGTCTAATTCTAATCACGCTTTTCAGATAGAAAACGAAATGAGTAATATTATCGCAAATATACAAAGTTGTTAGGATTCTACCAAATCACACACGGGAAGATTCCATACAGGAATGCTTCTCAACTGAGAATGTAAAAAATAGGGAAAGCACCGATATTTGATGCGCAATACCGCATCAAAATACTTTCTGGAAAGAGTTCTCAAACTGAATAATTCTATCTATGTACTTTATCAATGTAAGACAAGAGTTTGATGTCTACCCATATCTATAATATTGAACATCAGTTTCAAATTTAATGCAAGCAGCAAGATAAAAGCGAAGAAGGTTCCAATTACCCATACCACTCTCTTTAGCAAAGAATCCTTCTCAAATCTATTAAAAAACACAACATATCTATTGTCTCTTTCATAGAAATAATGGCACAATAAGATAGACAAAGCCATAATGATAGTTATCATTATAAAAGGATAGAGGAATGTACAATATAGTAGCGTTAAAGGACTACCAACAACAATCGTTACAATATTGAATAACAATGATATTGGAAGGAAGAAAACAAAGAATACCATTTTATTGGGCAAGAATGCAGTTCTCGGTATTTCTAATCCTTTCTTAAAAGACTCATATTCTTTTACACCATTGACCTTGTTTATTCTTTTTTTACAAATGGAATACTATACATGGGACGTCCAAAAGTCCAATCGAAAAGCCAAGTAAGAAGTCGGATTAAAAGAACCCAAACTTCATATATAGCATATAACACTCTATTTGCTAATAGGTCGATATTGCCAATCATGAACTCTCGTTTATTCTTCATTTGTTTACTCAATAGCTATTTCTACAAGGCGATTTCCTGCAAAATCTCCACCTACTCCACCGATTATACCGCCGATTATACCTCCTAAAGCACCTTCTATTGGTCCTGTCCATCCTCCTATAGCCGCACCTATTTTCGCACCAAGCACAGCACCTACCCAACCAATAACTAACCAGCCCGTTGCTATCAATTACGTAACCACCCTTAAAAGCACCTTCGTCTATTAGAGAGTATGCTTCATCACTTGTATATGGATTATCCTTTGTCCCTTTTGTTGCACTGCTCACGGGATTTGATGCAACCTTGGTACTATGCATTTGAGCTTAATCGTTTAAGGTCAAATTCTTTCCATGTTTTTGTATATTAGAAAAATTTAAGTAAGAAAACGTCTCATTCTAATCACGCTTTTCAGATAGAAAGCGAAGTGAGTAATATTGTTGCAAATATACAAAGTCATTAGGATTCTACCTAACCTCACACACAGAATTATTGTATAAGGAGGGGTTCTATCCATTCAAGCATGAGCTTTTGTTTAGTTTTCATTGCCCAATGAAGTTTGTGTCCTTCGGTCGAGGAACATGCGTCCTTCGGTCGGGGGACGCAAACATAAACGCTCATCTGGAAAAAGTATAATGGGCATCCGACGGCATATAAGTCAAACTTCGCTGACGATAGAGAACTTTGTTGGTATGATTCATTTATAACTATTTGAGCGCAAGGGAAACATAGAACATATAGTTCTCTAAAAGAACATTTGGATACGAACCTAAAAAATCTCCACCTGTTTATATGCAGATGGAGATTTTACGATTAAACAAATGAATTGTAAAACACGAGTCCTTATATATAGGAGTATATATAAAGATTTACGGAATAGTTATTTCTGAAGACGAACCCTTACTTCTTGAGCTGCTCCTGGATGAAGGCTTCCATTTCTGGAATCTTCTCTTCAGCACGCTGAAGGAGGGTGAACTGGTTCTTAGAACGTACGAGGTTGTGCTCGGGATACTGAATCTTGTAGTAGGTATCACCATTGAGGTAGTCGGCGAAGAAGCGCACGAGCTGCATGTAAGGGAAGAGCGTTGCGCCGTAGGGAAGGTTTTCGATCTCAATGGGAGTGAGGAATGCACTCGCCGTTTTGAGATAACCTTCGGTAAATGCCTTGAAGATGTCCATGCGGAATTCGATCTTATCGTATTCAGGGCTGTCTTCTGCCTGCGTATTAGCTGCTGAACGGAGGAAGTCGCCGAAGTCGGAGAAAATGAAGCTGGGCATCACGGTGTCGAGGTCGATTACGCAGAGCACGGAATCGTCTTTATCAAAGAGGATGTTGTCGACCTTGGTATCGCAGTGGCAGATGCGCTTGGGAAGTTTACCTTCGCGGAAGAGTTTCTCGCTCTTCGTCATGGTTTCTGCACGCTTTTCGATTTCGTCAATAATATCTTTCACACCGGCTGCACGACCCATCTTGTCTTCCTTCACAGCTTCGTGGAACTGCTGGAGGCGGAACTCAATGTTGTGGAAGTCCTTAATGGTCTCGCCGAGCTTTTCGGGGATGTCGGCAAGCATGGCTTGGAAGTCACCAAAGGTTTCACCCACGATGTAAGAACTTTCGGGAGTTACGCCACTTTTTGACACGGTGTCGGGGATGAACACCATTACGCGCCAATATTTATTGTCGAACACATAGTAATACTTGCCGTCTTTACAAGGCACGAACTTGAGCACCTTGCGGTCGATATCTGCGGTGTGCTTAGCTTCGAGTTTTTTGCGGATGTGACTTGTCACAGCCACGATATTGCCCATCAACATATCTACATCGGGGAAGATGGCTGTGTTGATGTGCTGCAACACGTAGTCAGGAGCATCGCCCTCGGTCACTACCTTATAGGTGGTATTAATCAAGCCGTTGCCTAGGGGCTTTACCTCGGATACGGTTCCTTCAATCTCGAACTGGCCAGCAATGTGCTGCAAATCCTTTTGTTCCATGATATTAAGTTATATTGTTTATTGTTGGATTATTATGTATTTATAGTTGTCACACTAACTTCTTGCAAATGTAACACTTTTATTTGGATATGCGTTTTGTATTGCTCAAAAAAACGATTCTTCGTTTGCGGATGATGGAGTATTCGTAAGGGTGACGAGAAGTGTGGCGCAGGCATCTTCCAGGAGATTGATCACGAGTTCGAAGCCCTCGGGACCGCCATAATAGGGATCGGGGATGGAATCGGCTTCGGGATGGTGGCGAAGGTAGGAGGCCATCATGACGATTTTTTGCTTGGCAGCTTCGGTGGGAGCCAGTTGTAGAAGGCGAGAGCGATTGGCTTCATCCATGGCTACGATGAGATCAAAACGTGAGAAGTCTGCCTCGGTGATGGGACGCGAATGGTGCGTAAGATGATAGCCATGGCGCGAAGCATGACGACGCATGCGTTCGTCGGGAAGTTCGCCTTCGTGGTAATCGATAAGTCCGGCGGAGTCAATCATGAATTGTTGCTCCATGCTTTTCTCTATAGTGAGTGTACGGAATATTTCTTCAGCTGTACATGAACGGCAGATATTGCCGAGGCAGATAAAAAGTATTTTGTGCATTGGGGAGGGGGATAGTTTAGGGAGTTTAATAAGTTTAGGAGTTTAATGAGTTTAGGGCATTGCTTGCACAAAGTAAATCCCATAAACTCATTAAACTCCTAAACTTATTAAACTTAGGATACGCAGTATCCGTTTATTACTTCACTACCTTATAAGTAGTTTTTCCTACCTTAACGAGATAAGTTCCACTAGGAGAGGTAGCGATGCTTGTACTCAACTGTGAGGTGGCTACTGTTGTAGAGGTACGTGCCACCACGCTACCACCGAGATCGTAGACGGTGAGGAATGTATTAGCGGGAATGCTACCCGTGCAGAGTACGCGTCCATCAGTTACTACTACGCTATAGGAAGAAGAAGCATCTAGGGTGGTCTGCGAGATACCCGTCTGCTCGTTCTTTGAGAATGGACGGAAACGCACCTTATTTGTAAAAGTACCTTGCGGGCAGAGATACTTGCTCAAGGTGGTGGGGCTAGGACTACCGCAACTTCCGTTGCCTAAACCTTGCTGATAATAATCGAGATGAAGAATTACACGACTCTTGCTCAACTCCCAGCAATGACGTTTGGAAGCAATCGTTGCATCTTCATAAGGAAGAACGGAGAAACTTACCTTACCCTCTGTCTGCACATAGAGCGAGAGACCCGTACGATTGTCTTTAATAGTGAAGTCGCGCAAGTCTTGGCGGTTGCCACACGACTGTGGACGAGAGTAAGCAGTAAAGAAATCGCTAGCCGTAGAGGTATAACGTCCAAAGGGGGTTCCTTGGCAACGATCTACATAGTTTTCCCACGGACCACGAGCATAGTAGCTAATGGTGTCGAACGAGGATGCGAGAGCGAGACGTGTTCCGATACGACGCAGATTGGTTGAGGTCTGCGTGGTATAAGTGGAAGCGAGGTCAAGCGTACCATCGGGATAAACTGTATAGTCGTAGCGAGTATTGCAGTATGAGCCATTCTCTTGTACAGAGAATTTCACAGCCCCTGTGGTGGCATCAAGTGTAGGCTCTTGAAGGAGAGTGCGTCTGCTCACACCATTGCTAGAATTGAGCGTATTGCCATTAGACTCATCATTTTCCACCCAGCGGAAGTTGTCGTAAGAGAATGCTTGCGATACGGCTCCGATAATCATTGTGCCATCGTACTTCCAACCTTGGAGTTGGTTGGAGTTCGTATTGAGCGTTACGCTAAACTTGCTATTACCCACCTCGGTGTTGGTGCGGTTCTTTGTGATGGTCAGTGCTTCGGCATCAGCGGGAACGCTCACTGCCGGGAGTTGTGCCGCACGTGTCCTGAGCGTGTACTGTTGCTGAGCAATAGGATAGCCAGCTTGTGCCCACGATGCGTCGTTGGCCAATACCACATAAAGATTGAGTAGGTATTCCTTTCCATCGTTGGCCAGAGTGGAGAGGGGAAGTTCCACTGTTGTTTTTTGTCCTGGCAGAGCACTAGGAATGGCAAGCGTGTCGGTCTTTACTTCCACACCATCGGCTAATAAAGCATAGGCTAGCTTATACTGAGAAAGGTTGCTGAAGTTGAAGTTATTGGTGAGCGTCACCATCTTTTTTGAAGAACTGTAGCCGAAGGCCACCTGTTGGAATACGCTCTTCACCTCGGAGAGCTTGGGGCTCCATGCGCGGTTGGCTGTAATAATTCCATTGTTGACGAAGTTGCCTTGCGCAGGTCCGGGATAATCGTAGCCCGAGCGATATTTAGGATAGCCCTTTTCCGTGAGATAATTACGCTTAATGTCGGCAGCGTCGTAGATGCTCTGATCTACCCAGTCCCAGATACAGCCACCGATACCATAGGTAGAACCGATAATGGCATCCCAATATTCCTTCAAGTTGCCCGTAGCATTGCCCATAGAGTGAGCGTATTCGCACATAAAATAAGGTTTCTTGTCGCGATTGCTCTTTGCATCGTTGGCAGCATTCGTCACAGTGGGATACATCACACTATAGAGGTCGGTATAAGAAGCCCGTTCGCGAGTGGCGCCTTCATAGTGTACGGGACGTTCAGAGTCGATGCTCTTCACTAGGTCGTAAGTGGCTTGGAGGTTACTTCCCGTACCGCTTTCGTTGCCTAAGCTCCAGAAGATAATAGAGGGGTGATTGCGGTCGCGGAGCACCATGCGCTCTGTACGATCGAGGAATTGAGCCTTCCATGAATCAGCATTCGTGATTGTCGCATGACTGTAGTACCAGTTGTAGTGACACTCGATGTCGGCTTCGTCCATCACGTAGAGTCCGTAATAGTCGAACATGGCATTCATCTTGGCCTGACGTGGATAGTGGCTGGTACGTACGGTGTTGATATTGGCTTGCTTCATCATGGTCACATCGCGCAGCATCGTCTGCACGTCGATAGAGCGACCATGCACGGGGTGCGTATCTTGTGTGTTGACTCCGCGGAAATAGACGCGCTGACCATTAAGATAGATGCGACCATTTTTATTCTCAATCTTGCGGAATCCATATTTCGTAGCAAAAGCCATTTCCTCTTGACCATTGGCCGTCATCTGTGCCACCTCAATGGTGTAGAGATTGGGCTGTTCGGCCGACCACAGCTGCACGCCATCGATACTGCCAAGCGAGAAATCCTCAACGTGTTCGGTCTCGCTAGCATCAAGGCTTACGTCATTCGTGCTTTCTGCCTTCACCTCGCCTTGCGAGTTAAGCAAGCGAATGCGCACTTTCTTTTGAACTGGCTGAGTTGCGTCGTTGTTCATGCTCAGACGCACGGTTACGTCGGCCGAAGCGAAGTCAGAAGATAGTTCACTATTGATTACGTGATCGGCGACATAGGCTTTCGGAGTAGCGTAAAGGTATACGTCGCGGTGGATACCACTCATGCGCCACATATCCTGATCTTCCAGATAAGAACCATCGCTAAAGCGGATTACCTGTACCGACACGTTGTTCTCTCCCTCGCGCACCACATTGCTGAGGTCGAACTCTGCATCATTATTAGATTCCTCGGTGTAGCCCACATACTTTCCATTTACCCACACATAGGCTGCACTATAGATACCATCAAAGTGCAACACAACGCGCTTATCCGTCCATCCTTCGGGTAAGGTAAAGTTGCGGCGATAAGAGGCTACGGAGTTCTCACATCCGCTCTGCATCGTAATGTAAGGAGAATTATCGGCGAATGGATACTGATCATTGATATAGTAGGGTTTGCCATAGCCCTTCATCTCAAGACATGAAGGCACAGAGATGGTGTCCCATGAAGTAGCATCCACCTCATCGCCATAGAAATCTTCTCTAGGGCGAGCCAAGATGTTCGTGCCCCACTTCAAGTTCCACACTCCATTCAAGCTCATCCACTCTGCTCCCGTCGGATCAACCCACGGATAATCGTAGCGTGCTTTGTCGGCTTGAAGCTTTGCAGTAGAAGCATAGGGCATGAAAGTGGCATGGCCAGGGAGCTTGTTTACACCAAAGATTGTTTCGTTTTCCCACTCTTCTGCCTCGGGCATCTGCTGTTCGGAAGTTTCTTCAAATACGAATTGTGCTTCCGTGCTCGTAGCAGCTGTGGTGTTGACATAGAGTTCTGCCTTACTATTCTCTGCAATGCGGCGCGACTTATCACCTGCCCACGTAATGGTGTAGGTATCAGCCTTTCCATCGACAGCTTCGATCACGAACTTCTCGTTATCTGACGTTGCACTATAATTCCACTGCAGTAAGTAATATCCTTTAGAAGGGTTGGCATCAAGAGCCATGCTGCTGAATCCTGCGCTTACAATGGCATACTCGTTAGCATTACCAGTGCTACGCAGTTTCCATTTCTGCCCGTACGAATAGTCACTGACGTCTTCAAGCTTGATATTTTCACCAGCTTTTCCAGAACTACCATTAGACATCACCTGCCCCGAAACGGAGCTTTTGATGTAGTAAGTTTTGCTTTCACTGAGCTGTGCCCACGAGGTGAGCGAAGCGCTGCAAAAAGCGAGCAGAGCTAGCAATCCCTTCAGATGCCATGCGCTGCTTTGCGTGTGTTTGTGCTTCATTGATATTGTCATTGTATTATTTCTCAAAACGTTTTAGCCCGTTCTTCTAACTTTTTCCATTCGAGGCTATCAATGCGAGAGGGGGACGAAAATGAACATTCTCCGCCCTACGGCGACAAAGGTAAGCAGAAAATTCGGCTTTTCCTTATTTCGCAGTACGGCTTTTCACAACAACCCGCACTTTTCGCATTTTTATACGTTAGCATGCGAAGGTGTTTGTTTCATTCCCACCTTGTATAAGGGTGGTACCATAAATTTCAGAATTTATAGAACCACCCTCTATTCACAAAAAAATCAAGCAAGCTTTCGTCATCTCTGATGAGCAGGAATGAGGAAGCTTGCTTGAAGTTGATTGAGTATTTCGGGAAAATACTTTTACACTGAGAAAGAGAGATTCCTATCTATATTTTGATTTTGCAGATAGATAGGAACGCTCTTCAATTATCTTACTACTACTTTTACGCCATTGACAAGATAGATGCCAGGCGTAAATCCTTGGATGGGGGTCAGTCCCTCGCCCACATCAGCAACGCGCACAAGTTGACCAGCTACGTTGTAGATATTCACGCGTTGTGCCGCTCCAGCATGCACAGCTATGGCACCTCGTCCGCCTACGGCAGAGAAGAAGGCTTCAGCCTTTGCCGCATTGATGGAAGTCTGTGAGGGGTCGTAGCCATACTGCTCGTCAAGGAATGCCACGCGCTGCTTTATCCAATCTTCAGCATAAGCGGCTGCTTGGGCTATATTGGCATGTCTACTATTGGTTACACCCCACTTTCCTTCCTCGCGCTTATCGGCTTGACTGTCAGAGAAGAGGCTTGCATAAGATGTAATACGCTGTGCCAATTTGTCGGGATCGAACTCACCCTGACGAAGTTCTGCATAGCGCACGGCGAGGGAGTCGTTGAAGTGGAGGAACTTCTTCAAGCTATAGAAGAGCGTGAGTTGTCCATGTTCTTTGTTCCAAATGAAAGTATCGAAATCCTGTGCCGCATTTTTTGTATATGTAGTACCGCCATCCCAGCGTACACCCCATGTGCCATCCATATCCCAGGGAGCAATGCTTATCTTGCTCGAACTTTCATTGTCGTACACATAGTAGAACATGTTCTTACCATGATTATCAGTGGCAAGGATGAGTTCAATAAGGAGATAGTAGTCGCGCACCACGGGATAGTCGAAACGGTTTTTTACCGCTTTTTCTTGGAAGTTTACATAGCTTGTAGTGCTCTTTGCCACATATTTCACGGCATTATAAAGAGGTTCCCATTCTACAGCTTCCTTCTCGTAGTCGGGATATTTCTGCTCAAAGCTAGTCCATCTTTCCTTACCTAGCGTGTTGGTGTAGCTTTCTGGATCTGTTCCAGGATAGGTCTTATCACCGCTTTCATGTCCCATGAAGGTTTCGTAGCACCAATCTTTCGACTTATACAACAGGCCATGAACCACCTTCTTCACAGCATCATACTTCTTCAGCTTCAGCTGCTTGCGGTCGAGTTTCTCGGTCATGCAATAAAGGCCCCAATACGATCCGTTGAGGAACACCTCTACAAAGCGACCACGCGTGCCATTGCGCACCTTTTTCTCATACGCAGCTTGATAGGGTTTCACGGAATAATCATTCCAAAGGTCGGTCGCCACGCGATTGCGCATACAAGCGGGATCGATATACATGGCATCGAGAATCCAATTATTGTCCGAACGCAGACCAAGGAATTTGCGATCAACGCTCTCTCCATTTTCATTGCGCATCTTCACAGCGTAGGAGCGCTTGGGATAATTGCTCGATGATGCACCGCGATACTTAAATGCAGCGATATAGGTAGAGTCGTAGCCTTCTTGGTCGGGATAGGTCACACGCATCGAACCCGTGGTATAGCTGTTACTATTGCACGAGGGCACGTCCACCTCGACAATGCTCAGATAGGTGAAGCGAAGTTTACCCTTTGCAATGGTGTTTCCACTAGCATTTTCGAGGGTAAGCGGATAGGTTTTTGAGCAATCAACGTTCTCTACTGTCACGTTGTTAGTTTCAGCTTCGGGTGTCATTCCATCAAGTTTGAGGGTTCCCTCGTAACCGCTTTTAGTACGACAGGTCAAGGGGAGCGTGAAGCTAGCAGCCTCGCGCACAGAGCTTGGCAACGGACAATAGTAGACACCTTCGCTCTGATCGTAAACGAGTTGTTTATTGTTTAATCGCACAGAGTCAAGCGCCATGGTGAGCGGCACAGCTACTCCCTCCACACGGATGCCTTGACTGAGCAACGACTCGAGGTGGCGCGAATCACTCGATGTAAACACGAAGGTGGAACCTTCGTCGACATCGTAAAGGCCAATTTTCGTGCCTTGATAGTCGTTCCAATAATAGTAAGAACTCTGTGTGATGGTTGAGCCCCAGCCCCAGCTGTTGTTGCTCTTATTATCGGCTTTACCAATAGCATAGCCTGCGGGCGATGTGCTGCCTTGCCAACTGATGTCCCAGATGTTGGAACCATAGGTCGACGTGCCCGACTGCACATCTACAGCCGTCTTCGTATCGTAGCTCTTCGGATAACTTGTGGCTACGTACTGTCCATTTTCTGAGTAGATCTGTATGCCGCCATGGCTCTGCACGAAGTAGAAGTGGGTGCGGAGCGAAGCGTCCTGTGTCTGCGTGAGTTTACCATCGCTCACTCTCACGTAGGCATAGTTGGCCTTTATGTCGTTGAGGCGGAGGTTGACGATGGAATAGAGTACGGGGTTGGTCTTATCAGTGGTGAGCACCACGGGAGTAGTAATCCCCTTGCGCTCCCAATATTCGTCCACCACGGTCATACCACTCGTCTTCGTAAAGTCGGCCGTTTCGGTAATGTTATCACCAGTTTCACCCCCTGTTTCTCCCCCCGTTTCGCCACCACCGCTTTCACCGCTCTTTATCACGGTGCCGTCAGCGCGATATTCATTACCCTCTTCATCGTAGATTTTGAAGAGTTCATTTGTATCTGAGCCGTTTCCTTCGTATGCTCCGAAGAGGTTGGAACCATCGCGGCGCAAATTGAATAGCCAATCTGTCTGACCCACATTGCGCACATTCATATAGCTTGATTCGCCATTCCCTTCTTCGAAAGTCCATTGACTAGTTTCGCCTTTCGATGCATCGGTCAAGTAAATATATTTATACTGCCCATTCACTCTCTGGTCGGTCCAGGTCATATATTGTTTAGTCTGCGCATTCTGGATAGTAAATCCATTGCCCGACTTTTCGATATACCACCAACCATCGGTAGCAGTGCTTTCAGTTGTGGAATAATAGAGCAAAGCCGAAGAACTATGGTTTGCACCCAATACGAGCACTCCCGTGTCATCATAAAGGTGACACACGATGCGATATCGCGTGCCCGACTTAAAAGCTGGTGTTGCATGTGCCGACGTAAGACAAAGCAATAGGAGTGAACAAAAGAAGAGTCGTGTTCGTTTCATATATATTAGTTGTTTTGTTTTTCACGTTTAGCGATTCGAAATAGCCCTGCTACACACATTAGGTGACAGTTCATAATTCTTATTTCAAAATCGCGGTAAATTTACGAATTTCTCTTATACTTCCCCTCTCTTTGCCTAAGAAAATAGACGAATCGCGCTTTTTCATCCATCAATATAACGATGTGTGTAGTTGTATCCTAAAAAGTTTCGTTTCCCCACGCGTTTTGATAATGGGTGGTTCTATAAATGTGGCTTACATTCGGTGGAGAGAAATTCTCTTACGCGACACAATGAATATCCCCCCTTCCAGTCTCTTCTGTAAGGGGGGGATTAAGTGAGAAAATTTTGCCTTTCAAGAGGAAAAGCTACAAAGCCATTTTATTCGCTAGTCAACCTTCCATCATCTCGCTAGTCATTTTAAGAATGGCGCAGCAATAGTTCATGCTCAATATCGGCGAGAGAGACGCCCATCTGCTCGAGCATGACGAGGTAGTGGTACATCAAGTCGCCAGCCTCATAAATGAAGCGGTCGCGATTGCCATCCACTGCCTCGATAACACTCTCCGTACACTCCTCGCCCACCTTCTTGGTAATGGCCTTTATGCCTTTAATGAATAGGCGCGTAGTGTAGGAGCCCTCGGGCATCTCTTCGTGACGTCGGTGAACAAGTTGAGCCAAAGAGCGGATAAAGCCCTCCTCGGCTGGAGTATCAAAACAAGCGGTTGTGCCACGATGACAAGTGGGACCTATGGGATGGGCCATAACAAGCAGTGTGTCGGCATCGCAGTCTACATACATTTTCTCCACTAGCAAATAGTGGCCAGAGGTTTCCCCTTTGGTCCATAGCTTTTGTCTAGTACGGCTATAAAAAGTGACGCGTCCCTCGGCTTGTGTCTTCTCAAAGGCTTCACGATTCATGTATCCCAGCATGAGTACACGCAGGGTGGTAGCATCTTGCACCACTACGGGCAACAACCCATCGGCGCATTTGGATAAATTCAGTTGATCAAAATTGAGCATTTCAGATACTTTACACTTAATACTTCCTAACTTGTATTCCCTGCCGCAGCAGTTCTTCCTTCAGTTGCGGAATGGTTATCTCGCCATAATGGAAGATACTAGCAGCTAAGGCAGCATCAGCACGGCCTTCGGCTAGCACATGGGCAATATCGTCGGCACAACCAGCACCGCCCGAAGCAATGATGGGGATGCGCAAGTGAGAGGCTAATCGCGCAAAAGTGGTGCAAGGATAACCATGACGCGTACCATCGTGGTTCATCGAGGTAAAGAGTATTTCACCCGCACCACGCTCTTGCGCCTCGTGCGTCCATTCAAAGAGTTCGCGAGAGGTGAGCTGCGTTCCACCATGGGTACACACCGTCCAATGAGCCATGGCCTCATCAGCATTCTTAGGAAGGGATTCGTGGCGCGCATCAACGGCCACCACCACAAACTGCGAACCATAGCGTGTGGCGATTTGGTCTATTAGGTCGGGATGGGCTATGGCCGCGCTGTTGATACTCACTTTATCGGCACCTGCATCAAGCAGACGCGCAGCATCGTCGATGGTCGATATGCCTCCACCCACAGTAAAGGGGATGTTGATACCATCGGCTATGCGGCTCACAAGTTGCGTAAAAGTGTGGCGACCTTCACGTGTGGCACTAATATCGAGGTATACAAGTTCGTCAGCTCCCGTTCGGGCATAGTGCTGACCAAGTTCCACGGCATCGCCCACATCTTGCAAGTCTTCAAAATGTATTCCCTTCACAGTACGCCCTTCTTTCACGTCTAGGCAAGGAATGATTCGTTTGCTCAGCATAGTTCTTCAAGTTTGATGCGTCCTTCATAAATGGCCTTTCCCACAATTACCTTACGGAGACCAAGCTGACGCAGTTCGTCAATGTCGGCACACGAGGAAATTCCTCCCGATACGGTGATATCCACCATGGGGTATTTCTCTTGAAGCCTTACGTAGAGATTGGTAGCAGGGCCTTGCAGCATACCATCGCGCGATATTTCAGTGCAGATTACTTGGTTTAATCCGAGGGGCAAGAAGCGGTCGATGAGTTGGTCGATACTTAGGTTTACCTCCTCTTGCCATCCGTTTACCGATACGCGACCACCTTTTACATCGGCACCAAGCACCATGCGTTCTGGACCGAACTCTTGAAGCCAAGTTTCAAAAAGCTCGGGTTGACGAGCAGCCACGCTACCTACTACGGCATAACGGGCACCTGCCTCAAACACCTGTTCTAAGGCTTCAGTACTCTTAATGCCTCCACCCCACTCTATCTCAACACCAGGTACGGATGCTATTTGACGCAACACATCGAGATTTTCTGGATGTGAGGCTTTGGCTCCATCGAGGTCGACCACGTGAATACGCTGCAATCCATGACGAGCATAAGCCTCTACCATCTCTAGCGGCGAGGCATCGTATTGTTTTTTTTGCTCATAATCGCCTTGCGACAGACGCACGCAGCGTCCGCCTATGAGGTCGATGGCGGGAAGAATCATCATAAGCTGAGGAAATTTTTAAGAATACGTTCGCCCACATCGCCGCTTTTTTCGGGATGAAATTGCGTACCATAGAACTGTTCATACTTGAGCGCAGCGCTAAAGAGCACGGAGCCATGACGCGTAGTGGCAATTGTGTCGGGACAGAGTGTGGGATAAAAGGAGTGAACATAGTAGACAGAATCGCCGCTATGAAGCCCGTCGAAGAGTTTCTTTTCGAGGTTGCCCAAAGTGTTCCACCCCATGTGGGGAACTTTGGCTTCGGGAGTAGTGGGAAACCGACGCACATGAGAATCGAATATATTCATACACGGCGTAAGACCACCCTCGGAGACATTGCTAGCGCCTTCTTCCGAATCGCGACACATCACTTGTAAGCCCACGCAAATGCCAAGCACGGGCTGACGCAACTGACGTATTACAGGAATAAGGCCACTCTCACGCAGATTGTGCATGGCCTCAGCACAGTTGCCTACTCCAGGCAATAGCACACGCTCTGCATGTTGAATGGTGGCAGCATCGGCCGTCACCTCATACAAGGCTCCAAGCCGGCTGAGAGCATTCTCCACCGAGCGGAGATTGCCCATTTTATAATCGATGATTGCTATCATAATAAGCCTTTGCTACTAGGAAGTTCGTAACTGAATACATTGCGTCGGATGGCCTGGCGCAAAGCACGCGCGAAGGCTTTAAACACAGCTTCTATTAGGTGATGATTGTTTTCGCCACGAGCCTCAATGTGGAGGTTGCACTGCATGGCCGAGGCTAGCGACTGAAACACGTGTTTGAACATTTCTGTAGGTGTATCGCCCACGTATTCACGAGTAAAGCTGACGTTCCATTGGAAATCTATTCGTCCACCGAAATCGAGCGTTACTAGGGCGTCGCATTCATCCATGGGGAGCACGAATCCATAGCGTTCAATGCCACGTTTATCACCCAGGGCTTGACGCAGAGCTTCGCCCACGGCAATAGCCACATCTTCCATGGTGTGATGTTCATCAACTTCAAGGTCGCCCTTACAGATACACAGTAGGGAGACGCCTGCGTGATGAGGAAGCTGGGCTAACATGTGGTCGAAGAAGTGAAGTCCCGTAGAAATCTGCGTTGTGCCGTGTCCGTCGAGGTCTACTTCCACGTGAATGTCGGTCTCAGCCGTTTTTCGAGCAATAGTGGCGCAGCGCTGAGTAGCTCGCACCCACTCGGCTATAACACTCCAATCGGTAGTGGCTAGAGCGAGTGCAGAACGCTGCTCCTCGGTGAGTATTCTTTCTGCTTCTGCAGCAGACTGCAATAAGATGGCTTGGCAACCAAGATTTACGGCCAACTGCACATCGGTGGCTCGATCTCCTATCACGTAAGAGTGCTTTAGGTCGTACTCTGGCGTCATGTATTGGGCAAGCATTGCCGTACCAGGCTTACGCGTGGGAGCATGCTCGTGTTCAAAAGTGCGATCAATGTGTTGCGCTGCGAAGTGTATACCTTCCCCCTCAAGTGTCTGAAGCATTTTGTTGTGGGCAGGCCAGAATGTATCTTCGGGAAAACTATCCGTGCCAAGCCCATCTTGATTACTCACCAGAAGGGGCACATAATCAGTGTCCATCAACTGTCGTAGGGCACTAATCACCCCTGGCACAAACTCAAGTTTTTCAAGCGAATCTATTTGGAAGTCGGCGGGCTCACGAATGATGGTTCCGTCACGATCTATAAAAAGGAGTTTTTTCATACGATTAAGGATGCTAAAAAGATATATGGCAAATCGTAAAGAGGAAATGTTAGTCTTTCTCTACCATGGCTTCCACCACCTCTCGATTCTGCTCCGGTGTGCCCACCGTGATTCTCAAGCAGCCCTCGCAACCTTTCACTCGGTTGCGATTGCGCACAATGATGCCCCGACTCACAAGGCGCGTATAAAGCGCATCGGGATTCGTCACCTTGACCAAAAGGAAATTCGCATCAGAGGGATATACTCGTTTCACACAAGGAAGCGTAGGGAGCTGTTGAGCTAACCATTCGCGCTGTGCAATAACTTCGGCCACGTGGGCATCGTGAGGCTCCGTCTGTAAGCGATGTATTACATCTTGCTGCGTGGGAGCATTGACATTGTAGGGATATTTCACACGAGCAAAAAGTTCGGCAATACGTGGCGAAGCAAAAGCTAACCCAAGACGAAGGCCTGCCATACCCCAAGCTTTACTCAGCGTCTGAAGGACAATCATGTTGGGGTGTTTGTCTATCACGCTTAGCATGCTTTTCTCCGAAGAGAAGTCAGCATAAGCCTCGTCGACCACTAGCACGCCCTGAAATTGCTCTGCTAGAGTTTCAAGCTGACTCTGCGGGAATGCATTTCCCGTAGGATTGTTGGGCGAACATATCCACATGAGGCGTGTATGCTCATCGGCAGCAGCGAGCATTGCCGAAGTGGACAGAAGATAGTCGTCTTTACTGAGCGGAACTTCACGCACGCTTATATTATTAATTGCTGCAGCCACACTGTACATGCCGTAAGTGGGACTAATGCTCACCACGTTGTCCAACCCTGGCTCACAGAATATGCGAAAGCATAAGTCAATGGCCTCATCACTGCCATTACCTATAAATAGCTGATTGGTACTTACACCTTTCATCTTTGCGATTTGCTGCTTTAACGCTTTCTGATGAGGGTCGGGATATCGGTTTACACCATTATCGTAAGGACTTTCGTTGGCATCAAGCCACACGGAAATATCGCCTCCTTTATATTCATCGCGTGCTGTGGAATAAGGTTCAAGCTGCGCTATGTTGGGACGAATGTATAGGTCTTTATCTGTTGTCATAGGTTTCTTTCAAGGATATGCCAAGATTAGCATTGCTCTCTCTTGCAAATTAAGCTCTTACTCTCACTGCCTGTGCATGGGCATGAAGCCCTTCAGCTTCTGCCATATTCACAATGGTGGGGCTCAGCGATTGCAACCCCTCTTGAGTGAGTTCTTGAAACGTGATTTTACGCATAAAGCTGTCGATATTCACGCCGCTGTACGAACGAGCCCAACCGCTTGTGGGGAGTGTGTGATTGGTGCCGGAAGCGTAGTCGCCCGCTGATTCTGGAGAATAATTGCCAAGGAACACACTGCCCGCTGCGGTGATGTGTTCGGCTATTTGCCAAGGCTGATTCATCGAGATGATGAGGTGCTCGGGAGCGTAGGCATTAGAGAAAGCCGTCATCTGCTCGCGGGTCTCAAAGATAAGGATGCGACTATGGCTTAAACTCTTCTCCACCAATTCTTTGCGGGGAAGGAGTGCAGTTTGCCGTTCTACTTCACTTGCCACCTGCTGTGCAAACGCTTCACTCTGACACACCAAGATGGCTTGGCTGTCAGGGCCATGCTCTGCTTGCGAAAGCATATCGGCTGCCACATAATCGGGCCTTGCCGTATGATCGGCCATAACAAGCACTTCTGATGGACCTGCAGGCATATCTATGGCCGTAGTAGTACTCACCATCTGCTTAGCATGCGTCACAAAACGATTGCCGGGACCGAAAATCTTGTCTACCCGCGGTATACTCTTCGTGCCGTAGGCCATAGCTGCAATGGCTTGAGCACCACCCACACGATAAATATGATCTACCTTACATGCATTGGCAGCATAGATGATTTCAGGCGCTATATGACCATCAGCTCCTTGCGGTGTACAGAGCACCACTTCAGGACATCCCGCAATACGCGCAGGTGCAGCAAGCATCAACACCGTAGAGAATAACGGTGCACGACCGCCCGGAATATAAAGACCTACTCGCTGAATGGGAACCGCCTTCTGCAAGCAACGCACACCGGGTTGAGTCTCTACCTCTACCGTATGGGGCAACTGAGCCTGATGGAAAGCTGTGATATTATGCAGTGCATGATGAATAGCTTGTTTCACCTCCTCACTCACATGCTGCTCGGCCTCGGCACGTTCCTCAGCACTCAGTTCGAGAGCACCGAGCGTAGCATGGTCGAATTCGAGAGCATAGCGGCGCAATGCTTCATCGCCATGATGTTGCACTTCGCTGACGATCGTTTGCACACTTTCTATCACTTGCTCGTCGTTGGGTACATTGCGTTCGCAAAGTTTCTCCCAACTTCCTTCGTTGGCTTGCTTGATGATTTCCATTCTTATTATATATGTATGTTTTTAGGGTGGTTCTATAAATTCTGATGATGGGTACCATAAATATCAGAATTTATAGAACTACCCTTTAAGGTTTTTGAAGGGAATATTCGCAGAGTGAGCAAACAAGGCTTTTATTACTTTCGTTCAATCCCCAAAAGATACCTCTATTTGCTCAATACTTTCCCTATTAAGGAATCATATTTTCCAGATTAAGCACTAGGATTCCCTCAGCGCCAAGTTGTTTAAGGCTTTCCACTTTCTCCCAAAGCACATCTTCAGGAATCACTACGTGCATGGAGCACCAACCTTCAGCTGCCAGAGGCAAGATGGTGGGTGAACGCATAGCAGGGAGCAACTCTACAGCAGCTTCCACGAGGTCTGTAGGAATATTCATCAACACGTACTTGTAGCCACGGCTATTCACAATGGAACTAAAACGGAATTTGAGTTTCTCTACCTCTGCCATCTTTTCGGGAGAAAGCCCTGGAGTAGCAACAAGTGCAGCTTGACTATAGAACACCTCCTCTACCTCACGAAGACCATTCTGTACTAACGTGCCTCCCGACGATACGATATCGAAAATAGCATCAGCCATTCCCACTGCTGGAGCAATCTCTACGCTGCCTGCTATCTCATGAATGTCGGCATGGATGCCCTTCTCGGCAAAGAAGTTTTTCAATACATGCGGATAAGAGGTAGCCACACAACGACCATCAAACCATTCCACACCCGTGTAATCCACCTCACGAGGCACAGCCAAGGAAATACGGCAAGCTCCGAAGCCCAGCTTCATCACTTCCGTCACATCCATGCCGCGTTCTGCTACTTCATTTAGACCTACAATACCCACATCGGCCACACCCATGTGGACTGCTTGAGGTATATCATCATCGCGCAGGTAAAGTACTTCAATGGGGAAGCCCTTTGCACGGGCCACCAGTTTGCGTTTGCTCTGTGCCACATCAATGCCCGCATCGGCGAGCAGCGCCATGGTATCTTCGTTTAATCGTCCTTTTGCTTGGATTGCTATACGTAGCATAGGCTTTCTTTTTGCTTGTGAAATAGTTTAGATTCTAATAATGTGACTGCAATATTCGCTATTTTAATTGACATAAGCAAGCAAAACGCGTATTAATTGCATATTTACGCACATTTATCCCTCTTTCCTATGAAAAAGTATACAAAACATTGCAGGCTACCCTCATTGTTCATCTAACAATGAAGATAGCCTGCAACGTGAGTTTTGTTCCGTTGTGAAGAAGCAACGAGACTACCAGTAAGGGGAAATACGATAAATTTTAGTTGTCAGTTTTCTCTGCCAAAGGATTCCATCCTTGCGCTTTGAGGGCAAAAGTATTGCCATCACGAGTGCAGAGCATCGTTCCTTCCTCGGCTGGAGTGATATGACCAATAACCTTGACGTCTTCTACAGCCTTGATGCGCTCATAATCTGCCAGAGGAACAGTGAAAAGCAGTTCATAATCCTCTCCTCCGTTGAGAGCGGCTGTATATACGTTGAAGTTAAACTCTTCAGCGGTCACTGCGGTTTGATAATCTATGGGGATATGTTCCTCATAAATACGACATCCCGCCTGACTCTGTTTGCATATATGCATGGCTTCTGACGAAAGGCCATCGCTGATATCCATCATTGCAGTGGGACGTATGCCCGCTTCGTGTAAGCGCTCGATAATATCGCGACGAGCCTCGGGCTTAAGGAAACGCTCTATCAGATATTCGCGACCTGAGAAGTCGGGCTGAGCAGCCGTTTCAACATTGCCCTTCTGCGATTCAAATACTCGCTTCTCGCGCTCCATCAGTTGCAACCCCATATAAGCTGCGCCGAGATTGCCGCTCACACAGAGCAAATCTGTATTTTGTGCTCCTGAGCGGTATGCAATTTCATCTGCCTTAGCTTCTCCGATACAAGTAATACTAATGGCCAATCCTGTGAGTGAAGAAGTGGTATCTCCTCCCACGATATCTACACCGTGGCGCTCACAAGCTAAACGGATGCCAGCATAGAGTTCGTCCATATGTTCTACCTTGAAACGTCGCCCCACAGCTAGACTCACGAGTAATTGACGAGGCTTCCCGTTCATGGCATACACATCAGAAAAGTTGACCATCGCAGCCTTATAACCCAGATGCTTGAGGGGAGTGTAGGTAAGGTCGAAATGAATCCCTTCCATCAACATATCCGTAGTGACTAACACACGCCGGTCGTCCGATGGATCGGCACTATATTTCAATACGGCACAATCATCGCCTACTCCACGAAGGGTGGATACGTTTTGCATCTTCATCCCATCAGTGAGGCGATCTATTAGTCCAAATTCTCCTAAAGTTGATATCTCTGTCATTTTAGTGTTATGCTCCTATTATATATATATGTACCTCTCCTTTATATATAACTGAGGTTTCGGATTTAGCAAGGGCGGGCTGAAAGCCCAACAAGCGCATAGCCCAGGGCAAGCGAAGCGACACCCTGG
>ERZ1504939.179-NODE-179-length-23524-cov-4.737228_pt1 | contig 23524 bp, 18 predicted proteins | sample MGYA00574600_ERZ1504939 | MGnify/ENA primary metagenome ERZ1504939 (study PRJEB39906, sample SAMEA3182065) | gut metagenome | biome: human; feature: gut; material: Stool; isolation source: human stools | place: Canada | collected 2013-01-28 ...
CATCTGACTGTTAATCAGAGGGTCCTTGGTTCAAGTCCAAGAGGAAGAGCAAAAAGGTTCGTCAATTAGGCGAACCTTTTTTGTTTTCTCCATCAGCCGCACTTAACAAACAAACGGAAATCTTTCATCTTTCATGAAATTAACATATATTTGTGGAATATTTATAGGGAATTTATCCCGACCTTCTGTCTTTATTTGCAGAACCATGAAATTTAATTCAAAAATACAACTATGATGAGAACAGCCCAACTTTTTTTAATCATCGGATTGACTGTATGTACATTTTGCAAAGCACAAGACATACCCGTTCTGCCCCAAGAAAAGTTCCGGCACCATGAATTTTCCGTCAGCTATGGTTTCCTGCCCATTACCGATGCCAACAGCATGGCCGAGGAGTGCTTCGCTCCGGTACTGAGTTTCGGAGTTTATACACGCGAAAAGACAAACTACTACGGTGCCCTGAATATCAGCTACATTTATAGATTCAACCGCAAAATCAGCCTGGGAGTAACCGGAGGAATAACCGGCAACAAAGGGACAGCCAGCAGCCTTTACGAAGCTTTGGATGAAAACACCAAAGACAACCGAAGGTATCTGTATGTTCTTCCCACCTTCCGGTGGCACTGGTTTACCCGCCCCAAATTCTCTCTGTATACCTCAGCAGGGCTCGGTGCCTATTTCCTTCGGAACAGTTTTGGAGGAGAAGTCTTTCACAAGACAAGATTCGCTTATCAATTCAGTTTTCTAGGCATCGAATACGGAAGCCGGTTTGCCTTCTTCACAGAATTCGGAGTAGGATATACCGGAACAATCGTAGCAGGCGGCCGTTATCGTTTCTGACTTATGAGGTCGCTACCGCCAGTGTCAATACACTGATGCGCACACCCTCCACTTCCTTGAGCGCATCGGCACAAGCCGTAGTGGTGGCACCGGTAGTCAATACGTCATCTATAATCAGTACATGCTTCCTTGCAAAAGCGTCAGCACGACGCAGACAGAAGATACCGTCCACATTCTCCCACCGTTCATAAGAGGATTTACGGGTCTGCGTTTCCGTATGCCTCATACGGGCAACGGAAGCAGTATCCATGGGAATACCGGTGACAGCGGAAACGCCGCGGGCTATACATTCGCTCTGATTGTACCCACGCATTTTCCGCTTACGCGGATGCAGAGGAACGGGGACAATGACATCCACATCACTGAAGAAACCGGTAGCCGACAACTCCGCCGCCATAAACCGCCCCATCACTTCGCCAAGGTCTTTCCTCCCTCCATATTTCAACTGATGGAGAATGCGGCGGAAATCACTCCCTTTATGGTAAAAGAAACAAGATGTAGCATGTTCCAGAGGTATCTTCCCCCAAAACATACGTTCCACCGGATTGTCCTTACGAAGATGATAGTTTGTCCGGGGCATATCCATATTGCACTTCATGCAGATGCCCTCTTCACCCTCTTGCAAGATAGCACCACACACGGCACACTGACGCGGGAAGAAGAGATGGACAAAAGAAAAGAACCAGGTTTTAACTATGTTTTTCATCGTATAGTATTAAAAAAACGGCAACAGAGCAATACACTCCATCGCCTTGTTTGCTATAATGGCGAGACCTCACCTGCCAGCTTCAAGAACAACGGATGCAGCGGTCCGTTAGTGGCAATGATATGATGTCCGTCCAAAAAGGCGTCACTACCGCAAAAGTCAGTGATTCTTCCACCAGCCTCCAGCACCATCAGCGCAGCCGCAGAAAAGTCCCATTTGCCGATAAACGCCTCAAGCCAGGCATCAAAACGTCCGGCAGCCACATAGCAGATGGCAAGCGCAGCAGAACCGGTCATGCGGATACCTGCCACACGCCCGTAAAGTTCATGAATCAAATGCTCACCGGTACGTGCATACCGGTCGGAATTATAAGGGAGTTCCGTCACTACAAAGGCGTCCTCCACCTGCTGGACAGACGAGACCTCCATCCGTTCTCCATTCACATAAGCGCCACCTCCCTGCCAGGCATAAAAACATTCATCCCGGCAAGGGTCATAAACAACTCCCAGCAACAGAGAATCCTTGTCGCGCAAAGCGATGCTGACACAATAGGGAGCATTATCATGAATATAATTCGTTGTCCCATCCAACGGGTCCACTACCCAACAGTAGGGTTCATCGTGATAGACAGCAGAACCTTCCTCGGCTATAAATCCAGCCTCGGGAAGAAGTTCCCGAAGCGCAGCCACCACCCGCTTCTCCGATTCCTTGTCTACATAAGAGACATAATCATGAGGTTGTTTCTTCCGTACCGCTTCCCGGCTGAAGTTTTTCCGCTCTTCTTTCAAGAAATATCCGGCTTCGCGGGCTATGCAGCAGACAGACTCTGTCAATATCTTCAAATCTTCCATCTCTCTACATATTAGTTCCCCGCAGCCCCTTCTGCCTGCCGGTAAATAAGCCGACCACGCTGGCTGACCGTCCATCTTCCATCTTCCAAACGCACATTCTTTGTATCATCATCTTCCACATTCCAAACATATCCCCCCGCAGGAAGGCCACGGCGCTCCAGAATCTCATTCGGCATTCCCTCTTCCGAAAAGAACAGTTCCACTTGGGTAGAATCGGGACTGAACACCAGAAACAACATCTTCTCCGCATCATCCACAGCGTTCATACGGACTCCTTTTTCCCACAGACGGATACAGTCTTTCTGAGTCTCACTCCAGGTATATCCGGCAGATGCAATGCAGCCATGCTTATCCTTATCATCACCAACGACATGTACCGTATCGGCTTGTCCAACAACTTCCGCAGTCTTTCTACTCTTGCTACCACAAGCCACAAACAGTGCTCCGACACATAGCAAGCACATAAATGTTCCTCTTACATTCATCTTTTCTCTTTTTAATTGCTTTTTGCTTGACAAAGTTAAGAACAAATAACCAATTTAAAAAATTTCCATTCATTATCAATGACATTCAGCCATAAATATTCAAATGAATAAAGTTTAGAATAAAACGGTTACCGTTCTAAACAAGAAAAGAATGTTCACCCACTTAATCATATATTACGACCACATAATCACAAAATGTCACAAATAGTACATTAGCGTCTAAAACAGCCTTGTAGGGCTACACACATTTTCATAAATTTGTAAAACATGTTATACTTCTATACCCGTTGGCGGAATTAAATTCAAAGAATACTTATGTCTAAAAAGTTGCGCATATCGTTGATTTTTGGTAATTTAGTAGTGGCCAAACTATTAAATACAAATCCCCGTATGCACAACTTATATACAAAATTCGCCAAAATTCTTGAGATATGCAAGCAGCTTTCTGATAAACTTGTGAATGAAAAAGGAAACATTCCTCGTCGTGGTCCAATTTCTAAATTTTCGGATTTGGAAGTTGTTGCATTATCTCTTGCAGCTGAATCTGAAAGTATAGACAGCGAGAACTGGCTCTTCGAATCAAAGCTCAATGAATACCAAGACAAGATACCCAATCTCATATCACGCAGGCAATTCAATGACCGGCGGAAACACACCGCGGGATTGTGTAAGCAAATCCGTAAGCGAATGGCGGAGATTATAGACGGCGGAGAAAACCTCTTTTTTGTGGATTCCAAACCTATAGAGGTATGCCGTGTTGCAAGAGGGAAACGGTGTAAAATGGGACGTACAGGAGAGTTCTCGCAAGCACCGGATTTCGGATTCTGTGCGGCACAGAATACTTATTATTTTGGCTACAAACTCCATGCTGTCTGTGGATTAAGCGGTGTCATACATTCTTATGACCTTTCAAAGGCAAGTATGGATGACCGTAAGTTCATGAAGGATGTCAAGCTCATTTATCACGACTGCAACATGTATGGGGACAAAGGATATATCGGAGCGGACATACAACTTGATTTGTTTGAAACAGCGCATATAAGGCTTGAATGTCCCTATCGTATCAACCAAAAAGACTGGAAGCCCACTTTCATTCCTTATGCAAAGGCCCGCAAGAGAATAGAAACGCTCTTCTCACAACTGACGAATCAGTTTATGACCATCAGAAACTATGCTAAAATAACAAACGGTCTATTTGCCAGAATTATTGGCAAGATTAGTGCGATGACCGTATTGCAATATATCAACTTTATTAACGGAAAACCTATTGGGAGAATTAAATACGCACTAATTTAATTCCGCCAATGGGTATGCAATCATTCTTTCCTACTCAGGGGTTACGTGTGCCTAGTGGAATGTTTTTGAGGTCAAGTTATTGTGGGAACTATCATAACGCCACCACCGATTTAAATAATCGGGTGAATATCTTGCATATTCATAGGGATGTCAGTCTTTTTAAAATATTCGAAACTGACTTTCAAATGTATTATGTCAAGTCAGTAGCCGGCTCCGTAAGATGCGTGCGCGACCATAAATGAAACGGAAAGAACTATTACTTGGGATTCCGGTGGCGGCAATTGCCATCGTTTGCATTGTTTGCATCGTTTGTGTCGTTTGCAGCGGTTGCAACAGTTTCCACGGACGGCAACGGGCCACTCATGGAGGGGACAACTCCTCTGCCGATACCCTGCAAGGCTCTCCCCGTGAGTTGCCCCTGCCGGAAGTTCCGGCTTTGCTCACCGCCCCCGAAGAACGGGCGGCCTACGTGCTGGAACACTTCTGGGACGGGATGGATTTCCGTGATACCCTCCGCAGCCGCGACCGCCTGTTCATGGAGCAATGCTTCGTGAACTTCCTCTCCCTCTTCCCCCATGCGCTGCCCCAGTCGCTGCCTTCCCCCGTAGGCAGGCTGCTGCAACGGGCGGCAGTGGATTCCGTCGCCTTCCGCTTGGTCAATAGCCTGGCGGAGCATTATTTGGACGACCCCAATTCCCCCATGCGCAACGAGGAGCACTACATCCTCTTTCTCGAAGCCCTGCTCAGCCTGCCCGGCTTGCCTGAAGCGGAACGCATACGCCCTGCCTACCGGCTGGAGACCACCCGGAAGAACCGTCCCGGCACCATTGCCGCCGACTTTGCCTACACCGACCACCGGGGAAAGAGGCAGACCCTGCACGGCACGCCAGCCCCCCGGCTCCTGCTGCTCTTCTACGACCCTGCCTGTTCCCATTGCGCGGAGATACTGGATGCCTTGCAGGAAAGCCCGGCTCTCACCCGGCTGATAGCCGCCGGAGAACTGGCCGTGCTTGCCGCCTATACCGAAGGCGACCGCCGCCTGTGGGACGAGACGAAAGCCGCCCTGCCGCAGGAATGGACGGTGGGCATCGACAACAGCCGCATCGTGGAGCGCGAGCTATACTCCCTGCCCGCCATGCCGGTCATCTACCTGCTGGACAAGGATAAGCGCGTACTGCTGAAAGATTCCTCCCCGGCCGGTCTTGAGGCATTTCTTTCTCCATGCCCGAAATAGAATTACGTGAGTTCGATATAAGAGATTGACTCACATCTGAGCAGTTATGAGTTAAATGTGATATACGGACTATCTCAATCAATCAGCCTCATTACTATCAGCAATATGAGTCAAGCATTTTATATCGAATTCACGTTAGAATGGGTGGAGCTTCATGATTCGAACACCCTGCTCCGTGCCAGCATGCAGGCGCCCACCACGCCCGCCTTGGCCTTCAAGCCGGACTGGATGATGACGGCATCGCGGTTCACAAGGTTCAGCGAGTATTTCCTCACGGCGGTGCGGATGGGCTGGATGATGTAGTCGCCCGTCAGTGAGAGCGTTCCCCCGATGATGACCAGTTCCGGGTTGAAGATGCTGATGAGCCCAGCTATCTGACGGCCCAGCTTCTGCCCTATCTCTTCCACAATCTCGATGCAGAGCAGGTCCTCCTTCTCCACCGCCTCGATAATTTCGTCCATCGTGATCGGGTTTTCGGCCTCCGCCGCCCGTTCGGAGAGGATGGAACTTTCGCCCCGCGCTATCCGTTCCAGCAGGGTGCGGTGCAGGGCCGAACCGGAAGCCTCCGTCTCCAGACACCCCTTCTTGCCGCAGTGGCACAGTATCTCGTTGTCGAAGGCGTTGACGTGGCCGAACTCGCCCGAGAAGCCCGACTTGCCGGTGTATATCTTCCCGTCGATGATGATGCCGATGCCCAGCCCCCAGCTGATGTTGACAAAGAGGATGTCCTTCTCCCCCTTCACGCAGCCCTGCACCAGCTCGCCGTAGGTCATGGCGCGTGTGTCGTTGTCTATGCATACGTTGCATCCTATCTTCTCGCGCAAGACTTCCGCCAGCGGCCGCTCGGAGAAGTTGAAGGTACTGAAGCTGTAGCCCGACTCGGGGTTCACCCGCCCGGAGATGTTGAGGTTGACATTGAGTATCTTCCCGGTTTCGATGCCCGTTTCGCGGATGAACTCCCGGACGAGGACACACAGCTCTTCCAGCCCCTCCGCCGTATTCTTGAACTTATAGGGGATATTCATCTTCAGATCCACCATGTCTCCCTTGAAGTTCATCAGCCCGATGTTCAGGGTGAACTTCTTGATGTCCACTCCGATGAAGTAGCCCGATTCCGGGTTCAGGCCGTAGAGGCTCGGATGGCGGCCGCTGACGGTCTCCAGCTTGCCGTAGTCGTTGATGTAGCCGTCGTCACACATCTCGTTGATGAACTTGGTGACGGTGGGTACGCTCAAGTTGAGCTCCCTGGCAAGGTCGGGAATTGTGGAGCTACCGTTGTGCATGTAGTGGGTTATGATCCGCTTCTTGAGGAGCCCGTTCTTGCTCCCGATTTCTATTTCATTTAGTAAATTATGTGCCATATGCTTATTGTTTTTCCATATTATCCCTTACATACTAAATTCCATATTTTTTCGAACTCTATTCAGTCGATATTTTGGTATATACAACCGTATATCCATAATATATTTAGAAATACATGATTAATAATTGTTAATTATTAAACAATTATTAATGAAAAATCTTATAAGATGATGCAAATATAATAAATATATTTATATTTGCAAGGTGACAATTAAACATTTATCATAGTAAGTTAATTTAAAATCTATACTTCGAGTGAAAAACACAACTATTCTCCGCTCCGTAAAGAGAAACAATACCTGATAAGCTTATTTTTAAATTTATTAAATATGAGTACTCGCAGAGATTTTCTGAAAAAAACAGCGTTGTTCGGTGCTTCCATGGTGGCTGCGCCTTCGCTGATAGCCGGAGGCCGGGAGGAGGGTTCGTTCTTCGTTCCCGGGCAGGAAGAAATTGCCCCCGCACCGGCAGCGGGCAATGCACTCCGCATCAGCGGCACCTTCCTGGACGAGATTTCCCACGACATCCCCCACCAGAACTGGGGCGAGAAGGAGTGGGACCGGGACTTCCGCCACATGCGTGCCATCGGCATCGATACGGTCATCATGATCCGGTCCGGCTACCGCAAGTTCATCACCTATCCCTCCAAGTATCTGCTGGGCAAGGGTTGCTACCGTCCTTCCACCGACCTACTGGACATGTTCCTCCGCCTGGCGGACAAGCACGGCATGAAGTTCTACTTCGGCCTCTACGACTCGGGACGCTACTGGGACACGGGCGACCTCTCCTGGGAGATTGAGGACAACAAGTACGTGATAGACGAGGTGTGGCAGCAGTATGGCAGCAAGCACAAGAGCTTCGGCGGGTGGTATATCAGTGGCGAGATAAGCCGTGCCACCAAGGGTGCCATCGATGCCTTCCATGCCATGGGCAAGCAGTGCAAGGACGTTTCCGACGGACTGCCCACGTTCATCTCGCCGTGGATTGACGGCAAGAAGGCCGTCATGGCAAGCGGCAGCAAGCTGACCAAGGCCGATGCCGTCTCGGTGGACGAGCACGAGCGCGAGTGGAACGAGATATTCGACGGCATACACGACGTGGTGGATGCCTGCGCCTTCCAGGACGGGCACATCGACTACGACGAGCTGGATGCCTTCTTCACAGTGAACAAGAAGCTGGCGGACAAATATGGCATGCAGTGCTGGACCAACGCCGAGAGCTTCGACCGCGACATGCCCATCAAGTTCTTCCCCATCAAGTGGGACAAGCTGCGCATGAAGCTGGAGGCAGCCGGGCGTGCGGGCTACGACAAGGCCATCACCTTCGAGTTCTCCCACTTCATGAGTCCGCAGTCCGCCTACCTGCAGGCAGGCCACCTGTACGACCGCTACAAGGAGTATTTTGGAATTTAAGATTTCTGATTTCAAATTTCAAAGTACTTGTCAACCCGTCAAATCAAGAACTCAAAAACTCAAATCATCCATGAAATCTAAAGTCAATTTCTCTTATCTGATCTTCCTCTCCGTGGTGGCCGCTTTGGGTGGATTCCTCTTCGGCTACGACGCGGCGGTCATCTCCGGCACCATCTCGCAGGTGACGGCCCGCTTCTCGCTGGACGAGATACAGGTGGGCTGGTTCGTGGGGTGCGCCCTAATAGGCTCCATCATCGGCGTGCTGATGGCAGGCAAGCTGAGCGACCGCTGGGGACGTAAGGTGACGATGCTCGTGGCAGCCGTCTTCTTCTCCGTGTCCGGTATAGCCTGCGCGTTTGTCGGCTCGTTCGAGCAGCTGGTGGTGGCACGCATCCTGGGCGGCATCGGCATCGGCGTGGTCTCCATCGTCTCGCCGCTCTACATTTCCGAGGTCTCCATCGCGCAATACCGCGGACGCCTGGTTTCGCTCTACCAGCTAGCCGTCACCATCGGCTTTCTGGGAGCCTACCTCACCAATTTCCAGTTGCTTCACTTCTCGCAGAGCGGCGCGGTGCTCAATACCGGATGGATGAACCTGGTGTTCGTCTCCGAAGTGTGGCGCGGCATGCTCGGCTTCTGCAGCCTCCCTGCCATCCTCTTCTTCTGCATCATCTTCTTCATCCCCGAGAGTCCCCGCTGGCTCATCCTGAAGGGGCGCGACGAACGGGCAGTGGGCATCTTCCGTAAAATCTACCTCTCCGAGGTGGAGGTGGACACGCAGCTGCAAGACACCAAGTCCGTGGTGCAGTCCGAGACCAAGTCCGACTGGAAGTTCCTGCTTCAGCCGGGCATCTTCAAGGCCGTGCTGATAGGGGCTGCCATAGCCATCCTGGGCCAGTTCATGGGCGTGAATGCCGTGCTCTACTACGGTCCCACCATCTTCGAGGAGGCCGGCCTGTCGGGCGGTGATGCCCTGTTCAGCCAGGTGCTAGTGGGCATTGTCAACGTGGTGACTACCGTCATCGCCGTGTTCATCATCGACAAGGTAGGCCGCAAGAAGCTGGTCTACTACGGTGTGTCCGGCATGGTGCTCTCCCTGCTGCTCATCGGCTTCTACTTCCACTTCAGCGAAAGCATGGGCCTACCCAACTCTTTCCTGCTGTTCTTCTTCCTTTTCTATGTCTTCTGTTGTGCCATCTCCATCAGCGCGGTCATCTTCGTGCTGCTGTCCGAGATGTACCCCACGCGCATCCGCGGCATGGCCATGTCCATCGCCGGCTTTGCCCTGTGGATAGGCACCTACCTTGTGGGCCAGCTCACCCCCTGGATGCTCCAGAACCTTACCCCCACCGGAACATTCCTGCTGTTCGCCCTCATGTGCGTGCCCTATATGCTCATAGTCTGGAAGCTGATTCCCGAAACCACCGGCAAGTCGCTGGAGGAGATAGAACGCTACTGGATGAAGAAAAGATAAAATCGACCTGACACTATATATAAGGAATACTCAACTAAATACATAAACTATGGATTTTAAAAAATTAGCAGAACAGTACAAAAGCGAGTTGTTTGACAATGTGCTTCCTTTCTGGCTGCAACATTCTCAAGACCGCGAATGCGGAGGCTACTACACCTGCCTGGACCGCGACGGACACGTGTTCGACACGGACAAGTTCATCTGGCTGCAAGGCCGCGAGGTGTGGCTGTTCTCCATGCTCTACAACAAGGTGGAGAAACGCCGGGAGTGGCTCGACTGTGCCATCCGGGGCGGTGAGTTCCTGAAGAAGTACGGCCACGACGGCAACTATAACTGGTACTTCTCCCTCGACCGCCGGGGCAACCCCCTGGTGGAACCCTACAACATCTTCTCCTACACCTTTGCCACCATGGCGTTCGGCCAGCTCAGCCTCGCCACCGGCAACCGGGAGTATGCCGAGATTGCCAAGAAGACGTTCGACATCGTCCTCTCCAAGGTAGACAACCCCAAAGGCAAGTGGAACAAGCTGCATCCCGGCACGCGCAACCTGAAGGGCTTCGCCCTGCCCATGATTCTCTGCAACCTGGCACTGGAGATAGAGCACCTGCTGGACGAGGACTTCATGGTGAAGACCATGGATACCTGCATCCACGAGGTGATGGACGTGTTCCTCCGTCCCGAGCTGGGCGGACTCATCGTCGAGACCCTGAACGCGGACAACACGTTGGTGGACTGCTTCGAAGGCCGCCACATGAATCCCGGCCACGCCATCGAGGCCATGTGGTTCATCATGGACCTGGGCAAGCGCCTCAACCGCCCCGAACTGGTGGTGAAAGCCAAGGACACGGCACTGAAGATGCTGGAATACGGCTGGGACAAAGAGTATGGAGGCATCTTCTACTTCATGGATCGCAACGGCTGTCCGCCCCAGGAGCTGGAGTGGGACCAGAAGCTGTGGTGGGTACACATCGAGACCCTCATCTCCACGATAAAGGGCTACCGCCTGACCGGCGACCCGAAGTGCCTGGAGTGGTTCGAGCGCATCCACGACTACACCTGGAGCCACTTCAAGGACACCGAGCATCCCGAATGGTTCGGCTACCTCAACCGCCGCGGCGAAGTGCTTCTCCCGCTGAAGGGCGGTAAGTGGAAAGGCTGTTTCCACCTCCCCAGAGGCCTCTACCAATGCTGGCAGGTGCTGGAAGAACTCAGTAAATAACGGAAAATGGAAAGTTGAAAATTGAAAATTATTTTCCATTTTCCACTTTCCATTTCATAAGAATTTTATTAACTCAAAACCAAAACAAAATGAGAAAAGAAACTCATGCTAAGAAAAACACCCGATGGATGAAAGCCGTGCTGCTTTCGTTCTTCGCGCTGTTGCTATGCTCCGTGAGTGGTTATGCCCAGAACATAACCGTTACGGGTAAGGTATCTGATGCCATGGGCACGTTGCCCGGTGTCAGTGTTGCCATCAAGGGTACCACTAACGGTACGGTGACCGATGTGGACGGAAAATACTCGCTGAATGTAGCAAAGAACGCCACGTTGGTATTCTCTTTCGTAGGTATGAAGTCACAGGAAGTGACTGTCAATGGCCGCAAGGTGATAGATGTTACCATGACGAACGACACGGAGTTGCTGGACGAAGTGGTGGTGGTAGGTTACGGTACTTCCAAAAAGTCATCACTGACCAGTGCCGTATCTGCCGTGAAGGGTGACGAACTGCTGAAAGCCCCCGCCACCAACGTATCGCAGTTGCTCGGTGGCCGCTTGCCGGGTATCTCTTCCTTGCAGGAATCCGGTGAACCGGGCTTGGACCAGGCTTCGCTGAAGATTCGTGGTTCTGTATACAGCGTATCGTATATCGTGGACGGTTTCCCCGTGAGCAATATCAACGACCTGGATCCGAACGACATCGAGAGCGTATCTGTACTGAAGGACGGTGCCTCGGCTGCCGTTTACGGTTTGGCAGGTGCCGGTGGTGTCATCATCGTCACTACCAAGCGCGGTGAGGCCGGCAAGACCAAGGTGACTTACGATGCCTCCTACGGTGTCTCCATGAATGCCAATTTCCCGAAATTCATGAATGGCCCGCAATACGCACACTACTACAACATGGCGCAGATGATGGACCAGCTGGCAAGCGGGGCCATCAAGGATCGCAGCGAATACACACCCTACTATACGCAGGAGAACATTGCCGCCATGACCAACGGCGACCCCACGGACGGATGGGACAACGTGGACTATATAGATAAGGTATTCGGCACGGGTACCAACCAGAAGCACAGTGTGACCGTGCAGGGCGGCAACGAAAAGATGCGTTACTTCACTTCGCTCGGCTACTTAGGACAGAACGGTAACATCGACAACTTCACATACCGCCGCTACAACCTGCGTGCCAACATCGAAAGCGAATTTGCCAAGCATTTCAACTTCAAGCTTGGTGTATCGGGCGTAGTAGGCCGCCGCAGTACACCTGCATTCAACTCCGGTGGTGGTGATGACGGCTACGAAGAAGTGGGTTTCCTTTCCATTGCACGCCAGACCATCCAGATGCACCCTTATCTGCCCGAACGCTATAACGATATGTACACGGCAGCTATACAGAAAAACACATCTTTGCCCAACAGCCCGCTGGCAGCCATTTATGAATCCGGCTACAAGAAAACACGCAGTTTCGAGGGCAACGTCAACCTGGAATTGACCTACAATGTGCCTTGGGTGAAAGGATTGGCATTGAAGGCCAATGGTTCTTACAACTATTCCACTTCACACAACAAGAACCTAAATACGCTATACTCCGTCATGGGTTATAACAATGGTACTTGGAGCCAGTACGAAGATCCGCGCGGTACAGCCAACGGTACGGAATTGGGCGAAGGACAGACTAATTACGAACAGATGGTAGGCCAGGCAAGCATCAATTATGCCAACAGCTTCGGCCTGCACAATGTGGAAGTGCTGGCACTGGTGGAGGCACGTGACAATAAAAGCCACGGTTTGTCAGCCTACGCCAAGAATCTTCCTTTCATCCAGTTGCCGGAACTCGGTTCTGATGGCGGTGGCGTGCCTACCGACTCCCCGATTGGCGGATGGAGCGCAGCTTCACGCACAGCCGGCTATGTATTCCGTCTGAAGTATGATTATGACAGCAAATACATGGCAGAATTCACCGGTCGTTACGATGGATCCTACAAATTCTACGGCATGGGCAAACGTTGGGGTTTCTTCCCCTCGGCTTCATTGGGATGGAGAATCTCAAAAGAGAACTTCATGGAGAGCCTCGAATTTGTCAACGACCTGAAAGTACGTGCCTCTGTCGGCTTGCTGGGTAACGATGCCGTTTCCGAATATGCATTCCTCGGCACTTACAGTCCATGGTCCACCGGCGTGATTTATCCTTCGGGTTCTGCAGTGAAAGCACCGGGCATTTATACCAGTGGAATCCCTAACCCCGCACTGACTTGGGAGAAAACTCTCTCTTGGAATGCCGGTTTTGATGCCACCCTTTGGAATGGATTGTTAGGCATTGAACTGGATGCTTTCTATAACTACACATACGATGTGTTGACAGGAATGGGTGGCAACAAACCCTCTTCCATGGGTGGTTATTATACCACGTATGGCAACAACAATGCACTTGATTCAAAAGGTATCGACATTTTGCTGACTCACCGCAATAAATTCCATGTGGCAGGAAGTCCGCTGCAATACACCGTCAGCGGTAACTTGACTTACTCCAAGACACGCTGGCTGAAGTATCTGGACGAGCCCAACACCGTGGAATGGCAGAAGGTAGTGGGCACCGCCTATGGCACCATCTACGGTTGGAAAGCCGACGGGCTGTTCCGCACGGAAGAAGAGATAGACAACTCTGCCTGGTATGGAAGCCGTCCCTGTGTGGGCGACATCAAGTATGTGGATATGAATGGTGATGGTAAGATTGACAGTCAGGACCGTGGTGCTTTTGGGCGTTCCAACCGCCCACAACTGACTTTCGGCTTGAATCTTGGTGCCTCTTGGAAGGGATTCGACTTCAACGCCCAGTTCACCGGCGGTGCCCTCTTCGACGTTTCCATGACCGGTACTTACTATAACGGCTACGATGACAACACCATCTGGACACAAACTTTCAAAGAAGCAGCCAATTCCCCACTCTTCTTGGTGGAGAATGCTTATAGCATCGACAACCCGAACGGCTCTTTCCCGCGCATCACACTGGGTGCTCCCGGCCACGGCGGCGACAACGGTCTGAGTTCTTCCTTCTGGTGGAGAGACGGTAAATATGTGCGACTGAAGTCGGCACAAATCGGTTACACCTTCCCCAAGGCCTGGATGAGCAAGCTGAACATCGAGAACCTACGCATCTTCGTGGAAGGCAGCAACCTCTTTACCATCGACGGGCTGCCCGAAGGCATCGACCCCGAATCGCCGGGCGTGAACAACGGTTACTATCCGCAACAGCGCACTGTGATGGGTGGTCTTACATTAACTTTCTAAAAAACTGATAAATATGAAAAAGATTATAGCAGGATTGTGTCTTATGGGAGCTACGCTGGGGCTGACCTCCTGTAACGACTTTCTGGATATGACCCCTACCGACAAGATTTCCGACAAGGGGGTATGGACCAATGTCAGCACAGCTGAATATTCTGTAAACTATCTATATAGTTACATTTATGATGTGGTAGCAAGTCAGTGCGTGGCGGGAGAGACGGAAGCCTTGACCGACCAATTGAAATACGGTTCCTATAACTACAATTCGCTTTGCTTCATTCCCAGTGAGATAGCCTACGGCGGAAGCAACCTGACAGCGACCTACGTAGATGCCTATTTGGGTTATTGGGGTAGTTGGTACAGTGCTGTACGCAGAACCAATCAGGAAATTTCTTCCCTGAAGAAGTACGGGACCTTGGCAGAATCGGATGCCGTGCGGCTGGAAGCCGAGATGCGCTTTGTACGTGCTTACCTCTATTTCGACCTGATGAAGCGCTACAAAGAGGTCATCATTTACGATGAAGACCTGACTGCCATCACCGAAAACAAGGCACTCAATACCGAAAAAGAGGGCTGGGACTTCATCCAGCAGGATTTGGAATACGCGGCAGCCAACCTGCCCGAGGCTAAGGATGCCAAGGGCCGTGCCAACAAGGGACAGGCATGGGCTTTCATGTCGCGTGCCATGCTTTATGCCGAGCGTTGGGAAGCCGCCAAGAAAGCAGCCGAAGAGGTGGAAAAGCTGGACTACGCTCTGGAAGCGGACTATGCGGACAGCTATATGAAGCCAATAACCGAAGGAAACAAAGAAGCCATTCTGCAATACTGCTTCGACCGCAAGCTGGATATCACTTACGGCTTCGACTTCTACTATACTCCGGGCGGAGACTATAAACTGAACGGACAGACCGGCGGCGGTTACGGCACGCCTACACAGGAGATGGTAGAATCTTACGAATATGCCGAAGAAGGTGGTTTCCCGGACTGGAGCGCATGGCATGCCGAAGGCGTAACGGACACTCCACCCTACGAAGAGTTGGAACCCCGTTTCCAAGCTTCCATCCTCTACAACGGAGCATCCTGGAAAGACCGTACCATCGAATCGTTTGTAGGAGGCAGTGACGGTTTCTGTGTATGGAACAAGGAACCGGAGCCCCAAGGCCGCACCACGACGGGCTACTATCTGCGCAAGCGCGTAGACGAGAGCCACGACGTCATCAACGAAAACGGAAGTGTACAACCTGTCACTATCATCCGCTTAGGCGAGGTGTTGCTGAACAAGGCAGAAGCTTGCTACCGTCTGAACGATGCTGCCGGTGCCAATGCTGCCGTGAAGGCTATCCGCGACCGTGTAGGACTGCCTTATCAGGACAAGGCAGGCGAAAACTTGTGGAAAGCCATCCGTCAGGAACGCAAGGTGGAACTGGCTTACGAGGGACAGTGGTATTGGGATCTCCGCCGCTGGAAAGTGGCACACGAGCAATACCCTACAGGCTTGAACGGCTATCAGGTGCACGGCTTGCGTATCGAGCAACAGCCGAACGGCGACTTTGTGTACAACTATGTATCTGTGGATGACAAAGACCGTAACTTCCCCGAACGGATGTACCGCTTTCCGTTGCCGTCTGGCGAGTTGAGCAGCAATGCCGCAGTCTCTCAGTACCCCGAATGGAAATAAACTATAGACAAGTATGCAATTATGAAGAAGATATATACTTTATTAGTAGGAGCCTTGGCATTGCTTTCCGCTTGCCATGAACCTGAGTATGTGCTGCCTACCGCAGACCGTCAAGGTCTTTCCAGCCTGACTGCCATCTTCACTTCCGGTCCGTTTGTAGACCAGGAGATGGCCAAGCTCAGCATCTCAGAAGACGAAACGAGTGACCGATATGTCATCCAGGTGCCCTGGTACTATCCCGAGACATCGGACGACGAGACTGCACAATACATGAGCAAGGTGCGTGTGCGTGCAGAGTTGCAGCCCAACTGTAACATTGAGCCGGGACTGGGTATCCTTGACCTGACTCAGGAGAACTACTTTACCTACACCAATGCCCAGGGCGTGCAGCGCAAAATCTGTATCACGGGCGAACGGGTGAAGTCGAACAAGTGTGAGTTGCTGGCTTTCAGCATCAACGAACCGGTCGTGGCCGGTGTGGTGAACAAAGGTGCCAAGAAGGTTGCCTTGATTACGCCGGACGATTTGTCCGCCTGCCTGGCCGAGGCACAGGTATCTCCCCATGCCACCATCTCGCCCGACCCGTCGGCAGCCGCCATCAACTACAACGAACCGGTAGAGTTCACCGTAACGGCAGACAACGGGGTAGACAAAGCCGTTTATACCGTGATGAAGGAGATTCCCGAAAAGATAGCCAAGGGATTCAATGCCAACCATACGGAACTGCTCTTCAACTTCGACCCGGTTTCCAACTTCGGTGCGCCTAACTATGCCGTGGGAGTAGGTCCTACACTGGCTGCTTTGGGCGGCCGCCTGGTAGTTTGCTACGGCGACGGCTCTACGCCGGTTTACCTGAACGGCTTGAACGGTTCCAAGATGGGTGAAATCAACTTGGGCAGTGCCCAGGCCGGTAGCGTGACGAACGACGAGGCAGAGAACTTACTGATTGTAAACCACGCCAACGGTGGCGAAACGGTGAACATCTACCGCACGGCTTCCGTGAAGGATGCGCCCACGCTGTTCCACTCGTTCACCAATTCTTCAACGTTCCCGATGGGTGCCAAGATAAAGGTAATCGGTAACATCGACGGGGATGCCATCATCATTGTACCGAACGAAGGTATTGCCGGAGTATCAAGTAGCAGTGAATTTACTGTAATCTTGGTTCGTGGCGGTGCTGTGGCCGGTGTACAGGCTATGAATATCGCATCGACAGGTGTTGCTTGGGGCGGTGCACCCGTCAACACAGCCGGTATTGCAGCCGCAGGCATTGACCCGACAGCAGGTGTATTCGAATCTATGTACGACCCGAGCAATTTCCATTGGATTAAGAGCGATGGCAGCATTGGTGTTGAACTTGGCTCCGACTCCAGCGGCTGGGGCAAGAATCCGAACTGTATCGACACGAAACGGTTCAACAACGCTACTTACGCAGCATTGTTCGTTGTCAGCCACTTCCCGCATTGGGGCATGGGACCGGAACTGTACGTATTCAATGCCGACGACCCGGCTGCCATTTCGGGCGACAACGTATGGGATTCTCCAGCATTGGCCATGAAAAATAATGCTATCGACTGGTATCAGACAGCTGATGCAGGCATTGCTTCAGGTGACGTGGTGATAGCTCCCTCAGCCAATGGTTTCAAGATGTATGTTTATTATTACGACCACAACAGTGGTGTAATCGGTGGTTATGCCACTGACTGTATTGCCGATTGACCTGGTTTAAGTTTTCAGATGGCGTCTTCCCCCTCTACCTTATTAGGTAGAGGGGGAAATACCCTCTGTTTTCCGTAACAAGCGTCCAAAGGAAGCATGGAGGAGGCATAAAGTAAAGAGTAAGTTTTCAATAGGTGTTTTACCTCTCCTGTCGTTTCTCTTACGGATGCTTCTCTTTTCCGTAGCTTGGCAAGGTATTATTCCTTCCATTAGAAGAATACCTTATGCGGATATAGACTGGAATTAGTGCAAATAAATTCACTACCATCCTATAATTATAGGTGTAACGGGCAATTCGCTTATAGTATGAAGCATCCCGGATAAGAAAAAGAACCAATAAATCCTACAAACTATACTTACTTGGAGCGGTATGTATGGCTCCTAAAAATATTGATACCAGAATGAAAAAAAAATTATGGATAGCCTCGTTCTTCTGCCTATGCCTCTTTGCCTCCTGTGGGGGCGATGACAACAAAGTGCCTGACTGGAACTGGGGCGAAGAAGAAGAGGAAGGAGGCACAGACAAGCCGGAGGCGAAAGAGAAGCCGCGGTATGTCTGGATAGATGCTGCCGGCAATTTCGAGCGCTATGCCAACAGCATAGACAACATCAAGGAAGACCTGCGAAAAGTGAAAGAGACCGGATTCACCGACATTGTGGTGGACGTGCGCCCCACGACGGGTGACGTGCTCTTCAAGTCATCCGTGGCCGAACCGCTGAAGAGAATCGACATCTGGAGCAATGCGGGCTACGTATGGGCGGAGCGGACTGCCACATGGGATTATCTACAGACTTTCTTGGACGAAGGGCACAAGCTGGGTCTGAAAGTGAATGCCTGTATCAACACCTTTGTAGGTGGCTATCTCTGTCCCTACGGATTAGGCTATGAAGGTATGCTTTATCGCGATGCCTCGAAAAAGAAGTGGGCCACGGTAATCAATGCCACAGGCAGACAAGTGAACACCATGGACCTGCAAAACTACGAAACAGACTGGGGAGTGAAATTTCTCAACCCCGCCAACAATGAGGTGCAGGAGTATCTGCTATCCTTGCTCTCCGATCTGGCCAAGTACAAGCCTGACGGCATAATACTGGACCGTTGCCGCTACGACGACTATGGCCTAATGAGCGACTTCTCGCCGGAGAGTCGAACGGAGTTTGAATTATTTATAGGTGAATCAGTGGAAAACTTCCCTGCCGACATCATGAAACCCGGAACGGATATCCCCGGAAAATGGTATAAACGTTGGAATGCGTTCCGTGCCAAAACGATACACGACTTCATCATAAAGGCGCACGATGAGGTAAAAGCCGTCAGCCCTGACACTCGCTTCGGAACATACGTGGGAGCATGGTACTCCACCTACTACACTAGCGGTGTAAATTGGGCAAGCCCCAAGTACAATCCCGCAGCAGATGGTTCTTACTCCCGATGGGCGGACAGCGACTATAAGGACTATGGTTATGCCGACCACCTGGACTTCATCTTCCTTGGTGCCTACGCGGCTGTCGATAAAATCTATGGTTCTACGGAATGGACTGTGCAGGGCTTCTGCAAACTGGGCGGTGCCAAGCTGATGGGCGACGTGCCTTTTGCCGGCGGACCGGACATAGGCAACGGCTCGGGCTGGGAGAACGGAGGACAAGCCAACCAGGTGCCCAAGTCCATCAATGCCTGCATCAACGCCTGCGACGGCGGCATGTTCCTCTTCGACCTCTGCCACATCCGCATGCACAACTATTGGGATGCCTGCAAGCAGGGGATAGACAATTATCTGAAAACAGTAAAGTAAATCAAAGTGATTTAGGCGCGGATTGCGTGAGTTCCGCGGAATCCGTGTAATCCGTGCCTAAATTATAATTGCATCGTAAGGGAATCCTTACCCAATTCATAATTCAAAATTCATAATTCCAATGAATCATCTGTTAAGAATCTTGTGGACTCTGGTTCTTCCGCTGATGGCGGTAGCACCGACGGCTGCCGCCATCAGCGGAAGTTTTATCCAACCCTGGCTTGTGGCCGACTGGGACGATGCCCGCTGGCAACAGGAGTACGCCATGCTGTCCGAAGCAGGCATACACCGACTGATCTTCATGCACACCGTACACACGGACAAGGAGGGAAAGGCACAGGCCGTTTATCCCACCCGGATAGAGGGTATCGCCCCCGGCACAAACGACCTGCTGGACGGCTGCCTGCGCAATGCACAAAAGGCGGGGTTCGAGGTCATCGTGGGGCTGAACTTCGACGAACGGTGGTGGAACACGAGCAAATGGACTCCCGAATGGATAACGGAACAGATGATGCTGGGCAACCGTGTGGCCCAAGAAATCACGGAGAACTACCGCTCACGCTATCCCGGCACGCTGAAGGGATGGTACTGGGTATGGGAGATTGAAGCCTCTTTCATTGTGAACTCTCCCGAACTGGGCGACCTGCTGGTGAACGCCCTCAACATCAATCTGGACTGCCTGACCCGGCTGACACCCGACCTGTCGGTGATACTCTCCCCCTTTATGAACAGCCAACGGTGCACTGCCGAAGCCCACGCCAAGGTGTGGGGCGGCATACTCCGCAACGCCCACCTCAAGGACGGCGACATACTGGCACCGCAGGACTGCGTAGGGTCGGGATTCCTGAAACCGGAAGAGACGGCACAATGGTTCAAAGCACTGGCCGCCGTCATCCCCGCCTCGCCTAAAATCAACTTCTGGGCAAACATCGAATCGTTCGACCAACGGTTCTGGACTACCGCACCGCTGAACCGCATCAAGATGCAGGCGGACAACGTGGCTCCCTACGTGAGCGACATGATTACCTTCGCTTACAGCCATTACTATTCGCCGGAGCGGATTCGTCCGGCGTTGCACCGGGCCTATTGCCAATGGGCAAAGAGCAGTGAACTGCCTGCCGCAGCACGCCCGGCCCAAGTGAACAGCCTCTCCATCGAAAAGGACGGAGAGAAAACCCTACTGAAATGGACATTCAACCCCCAAGAGCCAACCCTCCTGGGACACCATATATATAAGGATGGCATCCTGATAGGTGACGTGCAAAGCAATCATTGGACCGCAACCGCCACACCGGATACTGCCACCGCCACCTTCGACCTGACCGGCAAAGGAAACGGACACTACGAAGTACGCGCATATAATGTGATAGGAGAAGAGGCGGAGAAGATTTCTGATTTCTGATTTCATCCACTATATGCAGGAGTTAAGCTGAAAAAATGGCTAATGGTTAATGATTAATGGGCTGTGCTATCTTGTGGCTTGTAACTTGTAGCTAAAAATTAACGAACTAATAAACTTAAAAACTTAAAATAATGAAAAGACTTTTTATCTGTACCCTGATGACCCTTGGCATACTCGCTTCATTGAGTGCCGCCAATCCGTATGGCGGCAAAGTGACCTGCAACGGCAAGGGCGTGCCCGGCGTAATCGTGACCGACGGCATAGACTGTGTGACCACCGGCAAGGACGGTGCCTATACTTTGGAGCGTAACCGCGGTGCCCGCTTTATCTACCTCTCCACCCCGGCAGGCTATCAAGTGGCCTGCAAGAACAAGACCATCGGGCAGTTTTATCAAAAGATAGACCCGGCAAACGAAGTCTACAACTTCGAGCTGGCCAAGAACCGGATAGACGACAAGAAGCATCTCTTCACCGTGCAGGCCGACCCGCAAGTGACCAGCGAGAAGGAGATAGCCCTCTACGGCAAATACTTGGATGACATGAACGCCTACCTGAAGCAGTATCGTGGCAAGACCGACCTTTTCTCCATAGACTGCGGCGACATTGTGGGCGACTCCCCCCAGCTCTTCCCCGCCTACATAGACACGGTGGCGAAGCTCGGCATGCCCGTCTACCGCGCCATAGGCAACCACGATATGACCTACGGTGGACGTTCCTGGCAATACTCCTTCAAGACGTTCGAGGAGTATTTCGGCCCCTCGAACTACTCGTTCAACAAGGGCAAGGCACACTACATCGTCATCAACAACAACTTCTATGTGAACCGCGACTACCAGTACATAGGCTATGTGGACGAGAGCATCCTGGCATGGATGGAGCAGGATCTGAAGTATGTGCCTGCCGACCACTTGGTGTTTGTCATAGCCCATATCCAAATCAGCACGGAGAAGGAACTGGAATGGAACACCCTGCACCAGGACGAGACGAGCAATGCCCGTGCCCTGTTCGACCTGCTGGAGGGAAGGGAGGTGCATTTCCTGACGGGACACTCCCACTTCAACCACAACGTATGCTTCACCGACAGGATGATGGAGCACAACACCACGGCTGCCTGCGGCATCTGGTGGAAGTCGGAACTGAGCATGGACGGCACGCCTGCCGGATATGGCGTGTACGAGGTGGACGGCAACCGGGTGAAATGGCTGTACAAGAGTGCCGGACAGCCGGACGGCTACCAGTTCCGCGCCTATCCTGCCGGAAGCAGCGACGAATATCCCGCAGACATCCTTGCCAACGTATGGAACTGGGATGAGTTGTGGAGAGTGGAATGGATGGAAGACGGCAAGGTAATGGGCAAAATGACCCACTACACCGGCTACGACCCGCTGGCAGCCAAGATATGTGCCGACAAGAGCATTGTGGAATACGACTGGATAAACCCCATCCACACCCGTCACATGTTCCGCGCCACGCCCAAGAACCCAAAAGCAAAGTTGGAAGTCAAGGTGACCGACCGTTTTGGCAACGTATATACCCAAGAAGTGAAATGAGCAGAAGGTGTTTCCACAGAGCCGTTGTGATGCTGGCAGCCGCAGTTGTGCTGGCCGGTTGTTCCCTCCGCACCGCCGAGAAGGTGGATGTCCTGGTGGTGGGGGGCGGCACGAGCGGCGTGGCTGCCGGGCTGCAATCGGCACGGATGGGGGCGCGTACCTTTATTATAGAAGAGACCGACTGGCTGGGCGGCATGCTGACCGCCGCAGGAGTCAGTGCCGTGGACGGTAACTACCGCCTGCGTGCCGGGATATGGGGCGAGTTTCTCGACAGCTTAGTCATGCACTACGGCGGATCGGACAGCCTCAAGACGGGCTGGGTGAGCAACGTGCTGTTTGAACCAGCTGTGGGCAACGACCTCTTCCACCGGATGGCTGCCGCCGAACCGCTACTCACCGTGAAGCACGGCACTGCCTTTGTGGATGCCCGCCGCGAGAAAGGCCGTTGGATAGTCCGCACGGAGCACGCAGGCAAGACGGAGACCGTGGAAGCTCGGGTACTGATAGATGCCACCGAACAGGGCGACGTGGCTCGTGCACTCGGTGTGCCCTACGACATCGGCATGGAGAGTCGCGAGGCGACCGACGAAGACATTGCCCCCGAAACGGCCAACGGCATTGTGCAGGACTTGACCTATGTGGCCATCCTGAAGGACTACGGGCACGATGTACGGATAGCCCGTCCCGAAGACTATGACCCCGCACTCTTTGCCTGCTGCTGTGCCAACCCGCTGTGTACCAATCCGCGCGAACCGAACCGTGTATGGTCGAAAGAGATGATGATGAGCTACGGACGGCTGCCCGGAGGGAAAATCATGATAAACTGGCCCATCGAGGGGAACGACTACTATACCAACATGATAGACCTGAGCCGCGAGGAACGCGAAGCGGAAATCGCCAAGGCGAAGCACAGAACGCTCTGCTACCTCTACTTCCTACAGAACGAGCTGGGGCTGACTACCCTGGGGCTGGATGACGAAACCTTTCCCACCGAAGACCGCCTACCGCTGATTCCCTATCACCGGGAATCGCGCCGCATACATGGCAAGGTGCGCTTCAATCTGAACCACGCCATGCATCCCTACGAACAGCCCGAACCGCTCTATCGCACCTGCATTGCCGTGGGCGACTATCCCGTAGACCATCACCATACCCGCTATACCGGAGCCGACTCGTTGCCCGATCTCCATTTCCACCCTGTGCCCTCGTATGGCGTGCC
>ERZ1504939.198-NODE-198-length-21927-cov-4.235735_pt1 | contig 21927 bp, 7 predicted proteins | sample MGYA00574600_ERZ1504939 | MGnify/ENA primary metagenome ERZ1504939 (study PRJEB39906, sample SAMEA3182065) | gut metagenome | biome: human; feature: gut; material: Stool; isolation source: human stools | place: Canada | collected 2013-01-28 ...
ATTTCATCATAATAAGATACCCCTGTTTTTTACATGAAATCTCAAATTTGTAAACATAACCCCATCATAAAAAAAATGAATAGCAAGTATTCCTGCTGAGTTTATCAAATCAGGGCAATTGTTGTTGATGACGACTCTAACATCAGCTCATATATACCTTTCCGACACAAGCATATAGTGTTTTCATTTGTACCCCGAATGTGTACAGTTTCAAACCATGATTTACATTCTAACATAAGAAACTGAAGCCGTGACCATTTGTGTATTTTTGCCAAACTAACTCCAGTACATACAACAGATGTAAAAGATTTCTGCAAAATTGACCGAAATCATAAGAAAAAAACACCAAACCAGCAAATTTCTTAAAGATTATATCTGTTTATTAAGATTATTTTTGTATATTTGCAGCATTATTTTGGTGGTAAAGCCTGTTGGCCTGCCACGTGACAATAGGACTTTACGGAGCAGCCTATATCACAATTCTTCTCCGTAGTAACAGTCCGTTCTCTCTCACTGGTCTCTCCCTGCGCGGCAGAGGCATACGTTTTTATATTTTTCAAACACTCCAAATTGACAGCGCATGAGAAAGTTTACTTCTTTGTTACTGTTAGGTTTCGCTATCGGCAGTTTCGCGCAAACGCCCGGAGGAGTCAGCGGAAGCGAACTGTGGTTCAAGACTGCGCCTTTGAACTCAGACCTGCAAGGTTATTACCGTTGGCAGGATTTCTCTGGGGATTCCATACGGCTGATGCTATTGGACAGCCGTGGCGTCAAGTCTGAACTTACTCTTCCGAACAGTTCAGTCCATTACTTCAACTTCAATCCGAGTCTCTGGCTCGCAGACGGATTCCGCAGCCTGAGTGCCAGCCTCAAGCACGGCGACCTCTCACAGGCTACCGTCATCGGTGTCTTTTCACCGGAACTGGCAACCATCGGCAAGGATATGGTTGTCTATGCTCTTGACGGCCGCAAGGGCGACGGAGCCATTCTGAGCAAGGACAAAGCCGTAAGGGGTAGAGGTGTTGAACCACTGGACTATGGTTCAGCGTCGGGTGAAGACCTGCTTTATCAACCAAGTGATTCTTTGTCCGAGAACGGTTTTAAGGAAAGCGCCCTGCGCGTTGTGTCCTACTTCAAGGTAAGCAATCCTTCAACAACATTGTGGGGAGACAACTCCAACACCACATTATTCATCGGAACCCCTTCCACCTCTGGCAGTTTCGGTACGGATTTCCCGACCTCGCTCTTCGGTAATGCTTCCATCCGTGGATATGCCCCTGAGCTTATTGTTTTCAGCAGGATGCTTACACCCGATGAGCGCAGAAAAGTGGAGAGCTATCTGGCGGTAAAGTACGGCATCACCCTCAAAGGCTCGTATCTTGACAGCGACGGAAACCTGACTTGGGACATGGCGGAGAACCAAGCCTACCACCATAGGGTCACAGCTGTTGGAACCGACACGGCAGGAAGTCTCTCACAACCGCTTTCCGCAACATCATATGAGGAAAGTCCGGTGTATGCGGCCTTGAAGGAGAACGGAACTTATCATGACGCAAATCCATACAACCCTTCATCCGCTTCTCGTCTGCTTGTCATGGGACGTGAAAACGGCAATCCGATGCCGGACAGAGGCTTCACTTTCTGGGGCGACGATGATGTGGCACTTGCAACATATACCTCACCTACAGATTCCCTGTGGCATGTCATGAAACGTACATGGATGGTCAAGACCAACGTGCCGTCAAAGCCCGACAGTACAGTGGCAAGATGGACTGCGCAAGGATTTGAAGTGTCAAGGAATGGCTTTACTGACAATATCATCCAAGAGAAAGCCGCTTCCGGAGCTTATGCCACGACCCCAGCCCTTGTTGGAGGTGGCGGTGCCTTTGAGTTCACCTGTCCGACAAGTCACCCGACTTTTGACGTTGGCTTCGGAAGCATCGGTGGCAGCACATGCAAGTATGGATTCCGGTTCACCAATGCTGGAGTTGTTTATCCGATCATCAACGGAGCGGTCTCAAATTCATACATCGCCACGGATGTTGACGGAACGGACATCTCCATCCGCAAGGAAGGCAAAAACATCTATCTGCGTGTTGACGGGACAGGAAGTGCGACAAGAACCATATCCCTTTCGGATGCAACTGACACAGACACAAATGTGGGCATTATCCGAACGGAAGGAGCAGAGTCCGCCTTGAATATGGCAGGCTTGAGGACAGGAGGAATCGATGATGTCGGTTATATGGCAGAGTTGAGCTATGACCTCACACCGGACAGGGAGTTCTCGGACTATTGCCGCAAGCGTACCGTCATGCTCATAGACCCAAGCGGTGAAGGTGATTTCGACATCAACAGCAATAGCAACATAAGATGCTCCAAGCCTGATATGACAAGGGGCAAGACCATATTCCGCAATATCCTATGGGATGCAGACGGAAGCGGAAGCGATGTGTTCACATTCGCCTATTATGACGGCATTTCCTATGATGCCACTCCTACGCCGTCAAGTTGCGAGAATGGAGTTCCACGCAATGACGGGTATATCGACATCGGCATCAACATCGGTACACCAGTCTATTCCTATGTGCTCAGCGTTGACACCGTTGCAGGAAAAGTAAAAGGAGAAACCATTGCCAGAGGAACATTCTTCGGTGACACGCATAGAATCACGAATCTTGCCCCCGGCGCCTATGCGCTGTCCGTATCCCAAGGTGGAGGCAACGAGATTTATGCCACTGGCAACGCACTCTACACCTCATACTCACATGACACCAGGACCTATCTGTCTGGCGACATCTCATGGACGGTGAACGATACAAAATCAAACTACCGTGTGGGATTGGAGCCAAGCCTCACGGACGAGATCACCCAATATGGCTTCGACGTGCGGGGCGACAAGGCGCATATCATAACCGGTGGATATACAAGCCTAACCAAATATGTCACCATCAAGCCGGGCGATGTGCTCAGTGTTACAGTCCGCAATATGCAGGTCACATACAAGTTGAACGGACAGACCGTGCATCATGAATATGTCTGGTCACTTCGTGCATGGCGGTTCTGCATCAAGTACGGAAAGGGCGAGACACATATCACAGATCTTACCGTAAACGGTACGCCTGTAACCTCATTCACCACAAGGGGCAACGTGCAGATAGAAACACCCAAGAAGTGTACGACAACGATGACCGTCTATGTCGGCAGCGAGTGTGATGCAAGTATGCCTAACGGAACACAGGCAAGGGAGAACCATGTGGGCAGCTCGGACAGACAGGCTGACAACTCCTTCATTTCTGGAGAAGACGAGGATTTCACTGTCAATGGCAACGGTTCTACGACAGGCATCTACGAGGCTAAACTCACACAGGACAAGCCTGCTGCAGCCACATTGATGGTGTTTGACGTATCAGGCAAACTGGTAGTGTCACGCCAAATGACAGGCGAAATCGTCAAGCAAGCCGACTTCAAGGTTCCCGCATCGGGTGTGTATGTCGTGAAGGCAATCTCCGAGAATGGGGAGCATACAAGGAAAATCTCAGTAAAGTAACTTAAAGGAAGATACGCATGAAGAATTATATACAGAAGGTGGCGTGGGCATTGGTTTTACTGCTTGCCGCCACACTGTCCCTTTCGGCAAAGGACGGGACAGCCGTGAGAAAACTCTTCAAGAAGGGTGTCTCTGACAGTATCTCCGTAGGAGGTAGCAAACTGGTCGTTCTTCAGAAAGACCTCATTCGGAACAGAAGCCTTTCCGTGAACTCTATCGGAGAGGAGAATGTTCCTGAGCTTGACTTTGCCATGACCAACGTCACGGCAGGAGGACATGGCTACCGTTTTCTCCCTCACGGAACACACTTCACAGGCGAGGGCGCGACTGTCAAGATAAAGTATGACCGCACGAGAATACCAAGCGGCTATACCGAGGACGACATCCGTACCTATTACTACGACCCGGCCGAGAAGCATTGGGTTGCGTTGGAGCGTGTGCGTGTGGACAAGAAGGAAGAGTGTGTCGTTTCAAAGACCACCCACTTCACCGACATGATCAACGGCGTGATACAGGCACCGGAGTCTCCGCAGACCGAAGGCTTTGCCCCGACGATGATGAACGACATCAAGGCGGCTGACCCGACGGCGAAGATAAATGTCATTGCGCCTCCAAGCGCAAACAACCGTGGCTCTGCCAACCTGCAGTATCCGTTCGAGATGCCGCCAGCACGAAACGGTATGCAGCCCAGCCTTGGCTTGCAGTACAGCAGCGAGGGCGGTAGCGGTTGGCTTGGCGAGGGTTGGAACGTCAGCGTGCCAAGCATTACGCTTGACACCCGGTGGGGCGTGCCTCGTTATGACCAGTCAAAAGAGACGGAGACTTATCTCTTGTCCGGTTCAATGCTCTCCACTATGGACGACAACGGACAGATGGGAGTCGCACACCGTGGCGAGAAGATGAACAGAAAGGCTGACCGCCAGTTCTACACCCGCCAAGGCGGTGATTTCAGCCGTATCATCCGCAAGGGTGACAGTCCTGCCAACTATTATTGGGAGGTTACAGACAAGCAGGGTGTCAAGTACATCTATGGTGGTGACGGAGCTGTTGTAAAGGGCAATGTCACCGATGCTTCGGGCAATACCCGTGAGGTGATTGCCGAATGGAAGCTGAAACGTGTCGAGGAACTCCACGGTGACTATATAGAATATGTGTATGACATCGTGGATGAGGATGTGCGTGGCGGCTTGAAGGCCAAGGCTGCATATCTGAAGGAGGTTCACGCAGGTAATGCAGGACAGGAACCGCACACCGTTGTACTCTTTGATGGCAACAAGGTAAAGCAGGTAAAGACCAACAATGCCCGCTATGGATTCCTCGCCTCCTCCAACAGGCTGTTGGAGAAAGTGACCGTGAATTTCCAGGGCGAGACATTGCGCAGCTATGCCTTTGACTACAAGGAAGGTGCATTCCACAAGGAAACGCTCACAGGTGTCAGACAGTATGACAACACAGGAAAGGAAGTGGCTTTCCAGAACTTCGACTATTATGATGATGTGCAGGCTGAAAAGGGATATGTTCCGTTCATGGACGATTCTGAGAAATGGAACACGCACGATGACGGACTTGACGCAGGTTTCGTCAATCCATTGAAGACTGTCAGCAAGCGCTTCAGCGACAAGCCAACTGCACTTGGCGGAACGACAAGTTCTTCTGTAAGCGGTTCGTTCTATGCAGGTGTGGGACCTTGGGACGGAAGCAAATGGAAAAGCAATACAATAGGAGGTTCTTACAGCTACTCCAGCGATACCAGCAAGGGACTTTCCGCATTCGTTGACTTGAACGGTGACGGACTTCCTGACAAGGTATACAAGTCTGGTGGTTCCGTATATTATCGTCCACAGGTCAAGACTGACAACGGAGAAGTAGTATATGGTGAGCCTGTCAAGGTAAAGGGTATCAGTAACTTCTCGACAACCAAAAGTTCTACGAACTCTTTCGGTGCGAAAGCCGTTGTCGGTTGGAATGTTCTGACTGCCGTTGTCGGAACGGACAAGTCAACCACTAAGACAAAGACCACTCAGTATTTCAGCGACATCAACGGTGACGGACTTGTTGACCTCGTTTCCAATGGCAAGGTTTATTTCAACCACTTGGAGTTTGACGAGGCAGGCAATGCCGTTCCTACATTTACATTGAGCAGTGCCGACACGCCAAGCCCTATCATCTATGGTGGCAAGGTTGACACTTCCGTCATGAAGGTTAGCGAGGACGAGCAGGCAGAAGCCATCAAGAACTCGCCAATGGAGGACATCGTGCGTGTATGGCAGGCTCCTAAAGACGGAACAGTAAGTGTTAGTGGTCAAGTAAGCCTCGTTGCACCGATTGGTGACTATGATGCAGATGAGTATCAGAAGGCTGACGGCGTAAGAGTGGCCATCCAAAAGGGTGGCAATGAGCTTTGGAACAAGACTATTGCAAAGGGCGACGGCAGTTCTTATGCCGCTGCAGTCTCTTCCGTTGCAGTCAAGCGTGGTGACAGAATCTATTTCCGTGTGCAGTCGGGTTCCGAGGAAACAAGCAACGGTTCTTTTGACAAGGTGAACTGGTCGCCTACCATTACATACGCTGGCGAGTCAAACACCTTACCTAATGGTCTTTCTTCAACAGAGTATAAGCCTGAGGATGGTGCCATCTATGATGTGAACACCTCTGCAAATGTGGAGAATGGATCAAGCGTTGAAGTTCACAGTGCCTTCCACAAGCCAGCAACAACCGACGATGTTGTTCTCAGCATCATTGGTAGCAACGACAAGAAAGACAGTGACGGAAACGACAACCCGAACTATATCGAGAAGACGGTCTTTGCTCGTACATTAAAGGCTAATGAGACTTTCAATGGCGATTCACTCAACATCAGTCTGGAGAATACTGAAAAACTGACCAACTTCAGCTTTGAGATTTCATCCACCTCAAATGTTGATTGGAAGAATATAGGTTGGCAAGCGTCTGTGACTTATAAGGACTCTGCCAATATCGAACAGACGGTAGCCGTTCCTGCACACTACAATACATTTGCAAATGCCTTGGCAGAGGGCAAGCCATACTTGACCACTGCGACTGATACAATTATGGTTGTGTCGCCAGTGCTTACCCTTTCTGACAATTCTATCAACGGTCAGATTACTTTGACCGCCAAGACAGAGGATGCACTCATCGGCAAGAAGTCTTTCAATATCGAGAATGGCATCTTGAAAGCCGATACTCTGCGATTTGCAACTACTGCAGGAAAGAACATCTGGTTTGAATACAGCTATCCGGCAGCAATCTCTAATGAAACTGTTACTTCAGCCTCTGTTTCCATTCTGAAAGATGCGGCAGGTCTCGTAACAGAGAATGTGCTTGCTGGATTCTATGCAGAGAATGACAATCTTGGCTTCGGTATGCTTTACCGTGGCTGGGGAGGTTTTGTTTATAACTCGGCAGAGGGCAGATATGCAAAGCCTATTGACGAGTCCTTGCTGAAATTGCCTGAAAACGAGAACGACAAGGTTGACCCTCTCACGATGGCATTCACCCCATTGGGTACAGACCAGACTTCTATGGACAAGTGGGTCGGTCAGCGACAGGACATCTATCTTACTGCAACCGAGGCAAGTACAGCCCGACTGACCGAGCAGGATGTTCTTCTCTCCAATCCGTTGGAGAACGATACCGAGGTAGCAGGACTTGCAGGTGAGTATTTGCAAGGTACTGGTGCTGCGGCAGTAAGCCAAGTGATGTCCAGCAAGAGCACGGTAGTGCAAGGCGGTGCGCTTGGTATCACACACAACGATGCGAGCGGTAATGCCAAGACAGAGGTCACCATGATGGACATGAATGGTGATGGTTTCCCGGACATCATCGCTGGTGGTACGATTCAATACACCAACTCTCTTGGTGGACTGAGCGGCGAAATCTATAAGGGCATCGGCTCCAGCAACTCCGACAATGCTTCACAGGCATGGGGATATGGCGGTAACCCTGTGGCTTCAGCGTCAAGCATCACAAATCTAATCTCCAAGGGCAAGGCAACCATACTGAACCAGCAGACTGCATGGCTGGCTCAATTCTCCATTTCTGGCAGTGCGCCAAAGAATACGGATGAGGCAGTTGAATCTTTCATTGACATCAATGGTGATGGACTTCCCGACAAGATTCTTTCAGACAAGAAAGTAAAACTGAATCTTGGCTATGCTTTCACTGAGCCTATAGATTGGGAACTTGACCGTGTTCAAGGCGGTAAGAGTCTTTCTTATAATATTGGTGCAAGTGGTAATACTCCTGAGGCAGGTTGGGGTAAATTTCAAGATGAAAAGTATAAGGATATAAACAAGGCCTCTGGTAGTTTCTCCGCAGGCTTTGGTCTCGTAACCTCAGAGAGCGAAGAGGAATACAACCTTATCGACATCAACTCTGACGGTCTCCCAGATAAGGTCTGGAAGAATGGTGATGGTATCACTGTTGCCCTTAATACAGGCAATGGCTTTGACGAGCCTATCAGTTGGAAGGGTGCAAGTGCGCTCAGCGAATCGGCATCAACCTCAGAGTCTGCAAATGCAGCGTTCACTTTGACCATCAACATTCCTGTCATAAGCATCAAGATTTCTACGAACCCTGGTGCTTCCACTTCTCACAGCATCAACCGCCCTACATACTCTTTGCAGGATGTGGATGGTGACGGTTATCTCGACATTGTTGAGTCTGAGAAGGAAAGCGAGTTGAAGGTTACACGCTCTGCCATCGGCAGGACAAACATGTTGAAGTCTGTCACCAACTCCTTGGGCGGCACTTTCACGCTCGACTATGCGCATACCACTCCTACCTACGGACTTCCTGGTGGCAAGTGGGTAATGTCTGCCCTTACCGTTGATGACGGAATCCATGACGATGGTCCAGTCATGACAACCGCCTTTGAGTACAAGGACGGCAAGCGTGACCGCCATGAACGTGAGTTCCTCGGTTTCGGTGAGGTCATCACCAAGAACCTTGACACGGAGAAAGGCAATTCTGTTTACAGACAGGCTGTTGAGAACTACGATGTAGCCAACTACTACACGCAGGGCAATGTTACCGCCACATCCGTAGAGGATGCCAACGGCAACAAGTACACCGAGACAAAGAACCGTTACGACAGCTACTATCTGACTGCCGACGGTGACAAGTACACGTTTGCAAAGCGTGACGTGAACCTTTGGAGTGACCGTGCATCTGCATTCGTACCTCTCCGCTATACCGCCAACTTGCAGTATGAGGGTGCGGCAAATGGCGTGGTTACATCCGAGGCATGGAATGAGTATTACCTCAATGGCTACCATGGTGAACTGAAGTCTTATAAGTACAGCGACAAGGGAAGCCTTGGTGAGGACGGAAACGGCAAGTTCGATTATGCAACCGCCATCAAATATACGGACAATGCAGCGAAGCACATCTTCGGACTTCCTGTTGATGTGACTGTTACAGGCGGTGACGGCTCACTCTATCACCATGTGACGGCGAAGTATAATACCAACTACGCCAACCACATCACCCAGATTACGCAGCAGTTGAATGATGGCGAGGCTGTTACGGATTACAAGTACGACTCTTACGGCAACATCATCCAGAAGACTCTCCCTGCCAACGGCAAGGGACAGCGTATGTGGTACAAGTACCGCTATGAGCCTGAGATGAACATGTATGTTGAGCGCATTGACGATGCGTGGGGCTACCGCAGCGAGCAAGGCAATTTTGACTATCGCTATGGCATTGCCAAGGAGCATCGTGACCTCAACAACTTCTACTATGAGACTGATGTTGACGACCTCGGTCGCATCACTGGCGTGCGTGGTCCAAATGAGTTGGCTACGGGCGTGCCTTATGCCATCGCCTTTGAATATCAGCCTTTGGCTACCTTTGGTGAGAGTGGCATTACCGCTCCTGCATACGCCGTGACCAAGCACTACGACATCCAGCATCCTAACGATGACTTGGAGACCGTTACTTTCGTTGACGGCTTCGGAAGAGCCGTTCAGGTGAAGAAGGACGGTGTTGTGACAAGTGCAGCAAAGGGCAACTCTGCCAAGGATGAGAACGTGATGATAGTCAGCGGAAGAAACGTGTATGACGCTTTCGGACGTGTGGCAAAGGCATTCTATCCTACAACGGAAGGAACTGGATCGAAATCAACGTTCAACAAGTCATTTGACAATGTATCTCCTACCGTCACAGTCTATGACGTGCTCGACCGTGCTACCTCAGTGACATTGCCGGACAACTCTACGACAACTACGGCCTATACTGTTGACAACGGCAGTCATGCACTTGTTACAACCGTAACAGACGCACTCCATAATGTTCAGGCTACCCATACCAATGGCAGTGGCAAGACCTTGAAGAGCATCCAGAAGAGCGGTCCTGACGGCGAGATTACCACCTCGTTTGAGTATGACGGCATACAGCGCCTTGTTCGTGTCACCGACACGGAGGGCAATGTAACGACCTCTACTTACGACATGGGTGACCGCCGTACAGAGGTGAACCATCCTGCAAGCGGCATCACAAGTTTCACTTATGATGCGCTCGGCAATGTGCTTACAAAGCAGACTGCCAACCTTGCGAAGGAAGGCAAGTTCATCACCTACGATTACGACTATCAGCGTCTGACGGGTATCAACTACCCCGATCATCCGGAGAACAACGTGAAGTATTACTACGGTGGCCGCAACGCCTCTCAGAACCGTATCGGTAGATTGATGCTCCGTGAGGACGGAACAGGTGCCATTGAATACTTCTATGGCAAGATGGGCGAAGTCACCAAGACACGCCGCACGATGATTGTGCCTAACCAGGCGATAGCAACCTACGTGACGCAATGGACTTACGACAGCCACAACCGTCTGTTGGAGATGATCTATCCTGATGAGGAGAAGATTACTTACTCTTACAATCTCGGTGGTCAGCTTGAAAAGGTTCATGGCTACAAGTCATACGGCTACGATTATGTAAGCAAGATTGGCTATGACAAGTTCGAGCAGCGCACATACTTGAAGTATTGCAACGGTGCAGAGACATTCTACACCTACGACCCACAGCGTCGCAGATTGCAGAACCTCACCGTGAACAGTGGTGGCAACACCATCATGGATAACGCCTACACTTACGATGCGGTGAGCAATGTGCTCAGCGTGATAAACGGTGCGTCAGTTCCACAGAGTGGCAAGGCTGGCGGACAGATGGCGCATACCTATACATATGATGCCCTCTACCGTCTTGTCAGTGCAACTGGTACTTATACAGGTGCGGACAACAAGACCGCAAGCTACACTCTTGCGATGGGTTACGACAACATGCACCGTATCACATCGAAGCGTCAGATTCTCACGCAGAACAATGTGCAGTTCAACGGTACATTGAATGCTGGCTATGATTTGTCATACACCTATGGAACAGAGACAGGCAAGAAGTTCCAACTCGCCAATGTGAAGGATGTTAACTACCGCACGGAGGAGACACCTTCAGAAAGCGAGAATGTGAACAACAATCATGCCTATGAGTATGATGCCAACGGTAATCTTGTTTATGTCAATACAAGCCGTACAAAGAAGGATGGCGTGGCTGACGAGAAGACCACGGAACGCAAACTCAAATGGGATGAGGAGAACCGTCTCCTTGCTTCTGACGACAACGGCTTCGTGACCAACTATTGGTATGACGCAGACGGAGAACGCACGGTGAAGACATCGGGTGAGAGCGACCAAGTCTATGTGAACTCTGAGTTTGCTGGAGGTCGCACGAATACTGCCAAGTTCTCATTGTATGTATCTCCTTACCTCGTTGCCAACCAAGGCGGACGTTACACCAAGCATATCTATATCGGTAGTCAGCGTGTCGTTTCCAAGATTGGTGACTTCGACTCTTACGGCTCAGACCCACGCCGCATCCAGTATGCAGGTAGTGAGACTGATGGCTTGTCTGTTGATTATAAAGCTAAATATACCGGGCAGTTGCAGGTCATTAAGGATAATTATGCAACCTTTGCAGTGCCGTACAATGGCGAGGACAACAACGATTATGTCGATGGCAAGGGCTTCTGCTGCAATGACGGCAGCTTGGAGGCTGCTCAGGCACGAGCTTTAGCGAGAGCTGCAAAGAACAACTTCCAAGAAGGTGACGCATACGAGAAGATGCAGTTCTACTACCATCCAGACCATTTGGGTAGCAGTAGTTACATCACCAACCTTGAAGGCGAGGTGGTGCAGCATATCGAGTATGTACCTTTCGGTGAGGTTTTCGTTGAGGAGCGCAACAACATCTGGAATACACCTTATCTTTTCAATGCGAAGGAATTCGATGAGGAGACGGGGCTATATTACTATGGAGCGAGGTACTATGAACCGAGGCTTAGTTTGTGGATAAGTGTTGATCAATTAGCTGAAGAAGCATGTGATATTAGTTCATATGTTTATTGTAACCAAAATCCAATAATAATGGTTGATCCCGATGGGAAAAAAGCATGGATTGTCATTTGGGCGACTCAATCTTCTGACGCTACGGGTAGAATGCGTATAGGGCATACAGGAGTTATCGTAGAAAATTACAAACTCAAAACAACCGCAAGTGGTGTCAAACAATATGAGTCTATGGGGACATATACATATTATGATTTATGGCCATCATCAGCGAATTTAGGAGGAAAAGCAGCCGTTCAAAATGTTGAGGCAGTATATAATTCACAGTCATTCTATATGATAACGAATGGCAAAAAGAATGCTGACCATTCTGCTTTAGAAAGATATATTTCAAAACATGATATGTCTCAGCTTCCAGGAATGCTTCAGAATAATTTTAGTGAAAATTCTATTGAAGATTATGGAGAAGGTTATGCTCCTGATGGAATTATTAGATTAGAGATAACTGGCGAACAAACATATCATCTTCAACAAGAATACATATCCTTAATAAAACAAGGAACTCCTTATAATGGAGAGTCAAATAATTGTACAACATTTGTCGCAAATGGCATAAATAATTCAGGAATTGGTTCTGTCAAAGAAGAACGTATAGTAGATTGGAGAGGACTTTTGATAAATTTAAATCCTTTTCATAAGTCTTTCACTCCTAATAATACATACAACCAACTTAAGAATAGTCCTATTTCTGTTGTAGTAAAAAGTGCTGGCAATAAAACAAGTGAAAGTTATGAAGATGCAATTATTGACCGTTAGTATTTTCTTGTTTATTGTGAACTGTTGCAGTAGGGGTAATGAAAGCATCCAAATTGATGACTATGTGTTTTGTTCCCTTTACAAATTCGGCCAACAAATTGAGATGGATAAGAATACAGATGTTATATATAATATCAAGAATTCAAAAAAAATAAAAGGTCCAGTTATCGGCATGGATATAAAGACTTTAATTTTGGTAAATAAAACAAACAAAGGAGACACGTTGAAAGTTACTATATATGGAAATAAAAATAAATATTTTCGTATAGGAAAGGATTTTTATCAAGCACGAAATCCAATATTTTCAGTGAAAACTATCCATAATAGCGAATAAGGCATATTGCCTTTATAATTTAGTTCGTACCCATATAAGGATTTTGTTTATAAATCCTTATATGGGTACATAAAGCTATAATATGTAATCAATTTACCCCAGTTCGGGATAAAATAGCGATTAGTTGCATGTGAAGACAGATACGCGAGTTCTCTTCCCATGCCATCAGACATGGGCTGTATATAAAGAATCGAAAGGGATTATTCTGTCTTTAGAACAATGAAAGTTGCTTCGTGTCTTCGATGCAGTACCCCTGCAAAGCCTTGGGTTTGTTGTCAAAGAAACAATATGCTCCCAAGGCAGAAATAAGGTTCATGATAAAATTGCTTACAGATCTATGGCGTGAGTGTACAATCTGTGCCGTATTCTTCAGCATGTCGTTAATGGTTTCGATAATGTATCTCTTGCGCAGCATCATTCTGTCATAGAACGGCATCAGCTTGTTTTTCATATTTACGCGCAACCCTGTCACCAGCTGTATTCCATCCTCAAAGAGGAAGTCAAACAGCTTCTGTGAAATATAGCCTTTGTCAGCGAACAGCTTGCCATACAACCGTTTAGCAAGAACCTTGAACACATTCGGGTCCTTGTCACTGACATTTGCGCCAGTAAGTACAAACGCTATTATCTCACCTCTGTCATTGCACGCAAGTCGCTTTGGAATGTGGCATTAGAGGTGCATAGTGGCAGAATTTTCATTGGAACGATAGCCACATACATATTCATCTTTGTTATGGGCATTCTTGCGTTTTGGTGCTTGTGGTCGGGCTATAAAATTAGGTTAAAAAAGAAATAACATTGCACAAAATCCAATTCTCATTAAATGCGAAAACAAACTGATGGTGGCGAGGTAACAAACCAAAATTCTTGATTGTGATTCGTTAACTTTTTTTCTGAATATAAATTTAGAAAAAGAGACTCTTCCTTCTTGTTGAAGACAAAAGGTGGTAAGCAATTTATTGAGATGGATCACTGGATTGACGAAGCAACATCATCTCTCCTCCAAGATATTGCGATATTACAGCCATTGGCTACGACTTGTATTTATGTAAAACTGATGATATTAGAGGTGAAGTTCTGAATGGTAAAGGTGTAAGAGTTAGGTAAACGACTCTCTCATTTACTCATTGATAAAGCTGACAACGCAAAAGACTTTTCAATAAAATTCAAAAGGATGGTAGGATTGAAACTCTTGCCATCCTTTTTCGATCAAGTCTCACAATTTACACTTTGTCAGCTTTTGACTTTCTTACCAATGGTTATTATTCAATAACGGCTCTTTTCCTAACGATATGCTGTTTTTACCAAGAAATTACATAAAAGTTGTTATAATATATATAAATATTCGTATTTAATGCTTCCTGCCATTATCTTTGCCGATTAAAATGTTAGTGCAAAGCAATAATGAAGTAATAGAAACGTAAAAAGTAAACAACATGGAACGCAAAGAACAGACCGGGCATATCTGTAGATGGATGGCTTTAGGCATCATGACTGCCATCGTCATCATAGGATGTACCATTGTTATCGGCCTATTTGAATGGCGCGACAGAAAGGAGATTGAGTGTAGAAATGCAGAACTGCATCAGTGGCGAAAGAATGTGCATGACTTAAACTTGCACATAACGGAATTGTCACTACTTGGTGAAATGGTTGCGGATTGGGACTCAACAGATGTAAATGAGTATCATTCGCTTCGATTGGAAGTGGACAGTATGCTTGAAGGCATCGCAGGTATTTGTCCGAAAGAAGATTCTGATACGATCTGCCGTCTTCTTGCAGAAAAGGAACAGCTCCTTCTGGATATAAAGGATGCCATGCAGGATCTGAATGCCACTCAAGAAAAGCTGACCGCAGAAGTTCCAAGAATTGTAGAGCAGAATAAGACTGAAAGCAAAAGATTTTCATCTATGCCACAGCAGGCAAAGCCAAAGAAGCGCGGTTTCTTCAGCAGATTGTTCGGCAAGAAAGAAAATGCAGTAACAACAGGCAACCGTTTAACCCAAACTGAAAAGATGCTCACCAACCTAAACCAAACGGTTGTTGCTAAACATCACCAGCAAAGCCGTAAGGTAGTGGAGATATTGGATAGTCTGGGAAACAGAAATGAAAGTATCAATAAGCAGTTGCAAAGAGTAATCAGCATAGCTGATGAGAATGTGGATAAAGGCATAAAAGTTCGTGAGCGACAAATCGCAGACTTGGAAGGCAATTATACCTATTATTATATAGGGATGATTGGATTGTTGATATTGGTATTTTTCGTATTATTCCTATTGGTGTGGCGATTCGCATTCAAGACACGTAAGAGCAAGGAAGAAACAAGAAAGGTGATGCTGACAGTAACGCATGAGATGCGCAGTCCTTTGTCTGCCATCAAGGATTATGCTCGCAAGATTAGCGGACTTGAAGATGCTACGGATGAAAGCAAACGGTATGCCGACTTGATTGTTGACACATCGAAAGGCTTGACTTCTATGATTGACAGTTTCCTGGTTTACTCCAAATTAGCGAATGGAAAGGCGACCGTCAAGGAACGCCCTTTCCGTATGATGGACATTGCCGAGCAATTAATGATGGAGTATGAGCCCTTTGCTGCGAAGAAACAACTGGAATTGAGCGTCAACAATAAGGCAGATGGTGTTGTCAATGGAGATAAGGAAAAGGTGCTTACAATAGGACGCAATCTACTTTCCAATGCCATCAAATATACGGGAAAGGGTGAGATAGTATTGTCCACAACCTATAAAGATGGTGTGTTCATGCTAAAGGTTAAGGATACAGGAACAGGATTGGATGACAAGCAACAAAAACAAATCTTCAAGGAATTTGCAAGATTGGGAAATGCGGTCACCCAACCGGGATTTGGCTTGGGGCTTTCCATTGTCAAGAACCTCGTTTCACTGATGAAAGGAAAAATTGATGTGTCCAGTCACCAAGGGCTTGGAAGTATTTTTACCATTAGTCTTCCTATGGCTGCAGCCGAAAAGCAGAATGTGGAACCAACTCAGTATAGAACGAAACGACAAGATTCGTTTACTGTCATAGCCATTGATGATAGTCATGTGCAACTGAGTACCATTCGTGAGGCGTTTGCATCGAACGGCATCGTATGTGACACTTGTAATAATGCCACGGATTTATTGGATATGATGCGCAAAAAATCTTATGATCTGCTGATAACGGATTTGAAGATGGCTGAAGTGAATGGTATCGAGATTCTGGAAATGATGCGTATGGTGAACGTGCGTAACTCCAAGACCATTCCTGTTGTCGTTATGACAGCAGCACCAAATGTGAGTGAGCAAGAACTGCTTGGCGCAGGATTTGTCGCTTGTCTGTTCAAGCCGATGTCTGACAAGGATTTGATAAACACTGCAAGAAAGTGTGTAAACGGTAAGATAGCAGAAAAACAAATAGACTTCTCTATGTTGCTGACCTACGGTAATGAAAAAGAGACTTTGGAGAATTTCGTAAAGGAAATGACTGAAACATTGGGTAGTATCCGTAATGCAGCCAAAGAGGAAAACCGCAAGAAAATGTCCGATGCCATTCACCACGCAAGAAGCTCGTGGATGATGGTACAATCTGACGAGTCTTTGAACTATCTTTTTGACCTGATAGAAGATTCTACATCATCAGACGACGTTATCAATCAAGCGGTTGAGGATGTTTTCGCACATGGTGAGGAAATCATCAAAGCCGCACAAAAGAAAATTGAGGAGGTAACAGCATGAAGAAAGTAATAATCATTGAAGACAGCCCGACATTTTGCAATATGTTGGGCAAGAAGTTGGAGGCAAAGGGCTGGAAAACAATCTTATGCTACAATTACAGAGATGGTCTGAAAGCTGTGAGGGAATCCTCTGAATGGGATGTTGTCATTTCGGATATGCGCTTGGGGAATGATAACGGTATCGACCTGTTGGAATGGATGCGTAGTAACGGCTATCAGAATCCATTTATTATCATGACATCTTACGATGAAAGCATGAGTGCCGTGAGGACTATGAAATTGGGAGCGGAAGACTATATACCGAAGAAATTATTGCTTGATGTAGTTTATGAACGTTTGGAAGAAATCATAGACAAGCAGAAACGACTCGTCGAGTTGAATAACAAGATTGTTTACCGCAAAAGTGAGAAGTTTCGCCGTATATACAAAATGGCAGAATTGTTTGCTAAAAGCGACATGGCTGTTATGATATTGGGAGACAACGGAACAGGCAAAGAACATATAGCGGAAAAGATACATCTGCAAAGCAAAAGAGCCGACAAACCTTTTGAGGTAGTAGATTGCGGTACGCTTTCTGCGGAACTTGCCGTTTCCGCTCTCTTCGGACATGAGAAAGGTGCATTCACAAGTGCAGACGCAGCAAGAAAAGGTTACTTTGAATTGGCTGCTGGAGGTACGCTGTTCTTGGACGAGATAGGCAACCTGCCGAAAGACGTACAGGCGATGCTGCTTCGTGTGTTGCAATCCAAGAGCTACCGACCATTGGGAGCTATAAAAGACAATGTGGCTGATGTGCGCATTATTGCCGCCACCAACGAAAACCTGCAAGAGGCAGTTCGGGAAGGACGATTCAGAAGCGACCTGTATTATCGACTTCACGAAGCGGTTATTGAGATTCCACGGTTGCGGGATTGCAAGGAAGATATTATGCCATTAGCTAACTTCTTCCTGAAACTATATGATAGGCATACGGACAAAGAAATAAAATGTATCAGTAAGGAAGCGCAAAGGGCACTTGTAAGCCATACATGGCCAGGCAATGTGCGTGAGTTGAAATCATGTATCATGCGAGCTATGCTGTTATGCGAGAATGAGATAATAGATGTCGAGGACTTGCAGTTGTCGCAATCGACATTGACAGAAGAGGCTTTGGACTTTGATGAACAAGAACGCAAGATCAATCGAGAGCGTATCTTGTGGGCTTTGAAGCAATGCAATGGCATCAAGCGTGATGCGGCAAAAATGTTGGAAATGAGCCATACTACATTCTATGCCCGTATGAAAGAGTATGGTATTCCTACTAACAAGTTGTAACGGTATAAGAACCGTGTAAGGAAGATTGGACGAGTGTCCGGTTTTCCTTACACTATTTCTGCTTGCAATTTCCTTGTGAAAATCTTATTCTCTTGATAAAGTTGCTGATTATCAGGAAATATCATCATCCTATTGTTTAGACTGTCTTGGAATGGCATAGGTATTGGACTAATAAATGGTGTGTGCACGAATACATCAAATTAGTACAAACCCATAAAAGAGACAGCAACATGGAATACAACATATTGATAGAGACTGATTTTTTCAACTTGCTGAATGCAGGTCATAAGAACAAAGGTGGTAACACTTTGGAGAACTCATATCGTGAGTTTATCAAGGTTGTGGTTGATTTATGCAGCACCAACGTGAAGCAAGCGGTCTTTGCACTGTCATACGCAGAGACCGAGCTTGACTTTCATCTGTCAATGCCCCATATAAAGGATTGTTTGGGAACCGTAGGCTTGTATGTGCGCAAAGCAATTGCATTTGTCCGCAGAATGCAAGAGCATGTGGCAGCAACATATCATCTTCATGTGACCACATCCACTTCAGAAGCCTCTCCGCCAGTATCATTAGAATCAAAACCATTAGTGAAATGGACTGGCAATGCCGTTGACCTTGTAGAAATGGTATATGGCATCTGCGTCATGGGAAGCGTGAACGATGGCGATGTGAAGTTCAAGGACTTGGCGCAGGCCATGTACCAGTTCTTTGGCATCAAAGCCAAGGACTGCTATCGTTTCTATACCGACATCAGAAGACGCAAGAACTATAGTCGCACCTATTTTCTGGACAAGATGCAGGAGAAGTTGAATGACAAAATGCGAAAGGATGATGAATTGGAAAGAATGAGACGATAAAAAACGATAAATCCCATATATGTATGCAGGGGCGAGTAACAGAAAGGACAATTCCTAAAAGTTACTCGCTTTATTGTTTATTTCTGTATGAGATGCTTTAAGCTCTCGTCACCTGCGATGCGCTCCAGTTCATCCTTGACAATTTGTTTGACGTCCTCCTTTATCTGATTGTAGTTGTCCTGAATAGCTTGTTTCATGCAGTCGTTGCCATCGGCATCCTTGAAGTTGTTGATGATGGGGATAGGCTGATAATGGCTTTCCTCTCGCTTTACTTTGTCGGTGTCAACGACAATCTCGGCATGGAAGATCTTCTGCTCTATGCGCTCGGTGAAGTTGTCGGAAACAGAGCCGACAAACATACCTTGGGTGAGTCCGCTAATCTTGCTCGGCGGAATGAGACTGTCCATCTGGGTATTGATAGATGTAGAGACATCCTGTCGGTTGATGGAAATGGACTGGCGCTTTTGGAGCACTTTTCCAAAACGCTCGGATAAAGTCTTGGCGGTCTCGCCAACAACCTGTCCGCTGAAGATATTACCAACGGTATTGATAACCACCTTTGCCTCCTTATCCCCATAATCACGGACCAACTGTGAGAAGTCCTGAAAGCCCAAGCAGACGGCAACCTTGTTGCTTCTTGCCGTAGCAATCAGATTATCCAAGCCTTTGAAATAGATGGTCGGCAACTCGTCAATGATAACGGATGATTTGAGTTGTCCCTTCTTGTTGATGAGTTTCACGATGCGGCTGTTGTACAAGCCAAGTGCCGCACCATAAATGTTCTGACGGTCGGGATTGTTGCCGACACATAGAATCTTCGGTTCTTCGGGATTGTTGATGTCGAGTGTAAACTCGCTTGCGGACATCACCCAATAGAGTTGTGGTGAGATCATTCGTGACAGCGGAATCTTTGCGCTTGCAATCTGCCCCGCCAACTGCTCCATTGCCCCACCTTGCCATGCATCCATGAATGGAGAAAGGTAATTTTCAAGTTCGGGATAGCTCGTCAGAATCGGAAAGACATCCTCGTATCTGCGGTTAAGCAATTCGATGGCATGGGGAAAGGTACAATACTTTCCGTTTTTATAGATGCGCAAATACCAGATGATAGCTGCAAAGAGGATAATCGGACTTTCCACAAAGAAGTCGCCCTGCTTCTGAACCCACGTCTTATTGAGGTTGAGCATTATTGTATATGCACTTTCGTAAGCATCGGAAATATCACTCATGAAATCCGGGTGAATCGGATTGCAGCGATGACTTCTGCGAGGATCGTCAAAGTTGATGACATAGAACTGGGGCTTGACCTTATATCCATTCTGATGGTTCATCATGTGATTGTAGGCAATCGTCGAAAGGTCGGGAAACTTGAAATCATAGATATACATTGAATACCCCTTCTCTATCTGCTGTTTGATGTAGTTGTTCACTACAGCAAAGGACTTACCACTACCCGGTGTACCTAACACGATGGTCGCTCGGAACGGATTGACCACGTTGATCCATCCTCTCTGCCATTTCTTCTTGTAATAGAATCGTGTTGGCAGATTGACGGAATACTCGTTCTCCATGAGTTTGGTCTCCTGCATGAAGCTCTCGTTCTCATTATTGAACACATCCTCCATGAGGTTGTGTTTTAAGAGTCTGCTCATCCACAGTCCACCCATCAACAGGCAGATATAACCCGCTGTCATTGTAAATATGTACAGCGTGGCATTGCCCAAATTAGATATAGGCAACAATAATATCCACCAGTTGAGGAAGAACAAGAAGAAGCCAACAGCAAGAACCGTCCAAATCCTGTTCCAACTCATCTTTTCCGCTTTCACGCCCTTGGTTCCCAGACATGAGAGTGCCAGGAGCAGAAGCGAAAACAGCTTGGTATAGAGAATGGAATGAAACAAACCACCTGTACGGTTGAAGTTGATCAGGATTCTGTCAACCACCCCGATTGTCACTCCCCACATACGCATTGCCTCGTAGCAATACCAATATACATTCATAATTGCGAGTATGATACTCACGGCACGGAGAAAATCCATAATTTTTCCCAATGCTCTCAAATCGTCTTCTTGTGCCATTGTTTTTCTGTTTTGAAGTTATACCTTGATAATACGATTAAAGGTTTCTCCCTTTTCGCTTCTTTTTCTTTCTGCGTAACTCTCTATCGAATGCTGCTTCCTGTGCCTCGTTGGAAGAACCATTCCCTGCCATAAGTCCAAGACCGCTGCCGTATTCATCGAACAAGCCAGAATCGTGACGCTCTTGTTCTGAGATTGCACCATCTTCCTTTGGAATGGTAAGTGGTATCGGCTGCTCATTCTCGTAAGGTAAGGTGAAATGCTCCTGCATGGCATTGGCAGAAAGATTCTTTCCAAGCCGTGAACCATTGAACACGCTTTGAGTGCGGTGGTCAATAAATGTTGCTCCGTAGATACGGCCGTCAGCTGTATGGCGGAAAACAACATCAATGCCCTTTGCTTTCAGCAGTTCAACAAACTTATCCTTATTGTACGTCTGCTTCAAGACTGCTTCCACGCTATGTTTGGTCATCTCGGAGAGTTTCTTGTCCTCCTTAAACTTCTTGGCCGAATAAGCGAACCGCTTTTCTATCGCCTCCACGCCAACAGACCTGTCAATCTTGGAAGCCTTAAAAGGATTTCCCACCTTGTTGCCCTGTCCGTCCGTGGCAGAATAGACAAAACCATGATACTCACGACCGCCAACTTCGCCTCTGACTTCCTCCAAGGATATATTATATAAGGAGAGAAGTGCACGGTATTCGCCTAAGGACTGGAACCTGTAGGTGGCGCAGAGTGATTTCACGGTGTTGGCAACCTGCTTTTTCACATTGCCTTGGCTTACATCCACCTTACGGAGCGGATTGTCTGCTTGGCGTTGCTTGCGGTCTGCCTTGTGGAGATTGTACTTCTCCTCCAAGTCACGGG
>ERZ1504939.324-NODE-324-length-16420-cov-3.405133_pt1 | contig 16420 bp, 10 predicted proteins | sample MGYA00574600_ERZ1504939 | MGnify/ENA primary metagenome ERZ1504939 (study PRJEB39906, sample SAMEA3182065) | gut metagenome | biome: human; feature: gut; material: Stool; isolation source: human stools | place: Canada | collected 2013-01-28 ...
CAACGGATAGAATAGAAGTTTCCTAAACTTTAGATAGGGGTTCGATTCCCCTCGGGGCTACTAAGAGAAATCTGCGGGAGGCGGTGTTGTTTTGCTTCATACTGTATTGAGTTTTAAGTATTACAATGGCTTCTTTTAAGATTAACGTCTTATAGCTTCTATTTGTTTTAATAATCAATAGAAAAAGCCTCTTCCGAATGTTCGGAAGAGGCTTTTTCTATTTCTGGAATTTATTATTCTTCCGTAGTTACTGGTACGACTTTTTTGTTCTTCATCATGTTGTATGCAATCGGAGATGCAATGAACAGTGATGACAATGTACCGATAACAACACCCAAGATCATTGCGAATGCAAAGCTGCGGATTGAATCACCGCCAAGGATGAAGATACACAGCAATACGATCAATGTACTTAATGATGTATTGATAGTACGTGCAAGTGTAGTATTCAATGAATCATTGAACAACTGACGTTTGTCACGTTTCGGATACAGGCCGAAGAACTCACGTACACGGTCGAAGATTACCACCTTGTCATTGATAGAGTAACCGATAGCTGTCAGGATAGCACCGATAAACGTTTGGTCAATTTCCAGTGAGAATGGAACGATACCCCATAACAATGAGTAAGCACCGATAATCATGATGGTATCGCATGATAGAGCTACGATAGAGCCAATACTATATGCGATGTTACGGAAACGGATTAAGATATACAGACCGATAGCGATCAAAGCCAGTACTACGGAATAGATGGCACCTGTTTTGATATCGTCTGCGATACTCGGACCCACTTTTTGAGAACTTACAATACTACCACCAGTGTGATTGTCACGGTCGATAAAGGTAGCTAGAGTGATGTTTTGAGTCAGCACAGGTTTCAAAGTCTCATATAAATATGCTTCGATTTGAGAGTCAACATCGTTTCCTGCATCTTCAATACGGTAGTTGGTGCTGATACGTACAGTTTTCTTATCTGTACCGATAGCGATAACACTAACGTTAGCATCACCGAACTTGCTGGAGATCAATTCACGAATCTGTTCGGGTTCTACCGGATTCTCGAACTGTACCTTGAAGTTACGTCCACCGGTAAAGTCGATACTCTGGCTTAAACCGCGCATGGCAAATGAACCGATACAAACGAGGATGATGGCTACAGTGATGATAAGGGATTTTTTGTTTGTTCCCATAAAATCAAAACGTGTGTTGGTCATCAAGTTTCTTGAAACAGGGGTTGTGAATGTAAGGTTCAATAGTTTGTCCTTGTTCATGAAGTGTTCGTAAACTATACGGGTCATGAACACAGCGGTGAAGAAGGATACTAGAATACCGATAATCAATGTCGTAGCAAAACCACGGATCGGACCGGTACCGAAGTTAAACAGAATGACACCTGTGATGATGGATGTCAGGTTCGAGTCGAAGATAGCGGAGAATGCGTTGGAATAACCGTCAGCAAGTGCTTTCTTCACACCTTTACCGGCACGAAGTTCTTCTTTAGTACGTTCGTAGATAAGTACGTTCGCATCCACTGCCATACCTAGTGACAACACCATACCGGCAATACCGGACATTGTCAATGCTGCCTGGAAGGAGGAGAGGACACCTAATACGAAGAAGAAGTTCAGGAACAATGCACCATTGGCAATCATACCCGGTATGAAGCCGTACATCATACACATATAGATCATCAACAGAATCAGAGCCACTACGAATGAGAATACACCTGCATTGATAGATTCCTGACCCAATGACGGACCAACGATATCTTCCTGTACGATGTGAGCCGGAGCCGGCATCTTACCTGATTTCAATACGTTTGCTAAGTCCTTTGCCTGTTCAGGAGTGAAATGACCTGTAATCTGTGAACGTCCACCTGTGATTTCAGAGTTTACGTTTGGTGCAGAATATACATAGTTGTCAAGAACGATAGCGATAGAACGACCGATGTTCTGTTTGGTCAGCTGTGCCCAACGACGTGCACCGTCAGAGTTCATTGTCATGCTGACAGCCGGTTTGCTGTATTGGTCGAATTCATCTTTCGCGTCTGTTACTACATCACCTTCCAACGGAGCTTTACCGTTGCGTTCGGTAGACTTGATAGCATATAATTCGAACGTCTGTCCTTTCTTGTCAAATTCAGAAGGAGAAACACCCCATTTCAAACGAAGGTCTTTCGGGAGTTCTGCTTTAACTTCCGGCATAGCCAGATATTTGTTGATATCAGCAGTGTCTTTGTAGTTAGCGTAACCGATCACAGGACCTTGTCCGCTAGAGTTCAACTGCAGGATAGCCAACAGAGGGTATTGCTTTTTAATTTCTGCCAGGTTAGCTGTTGAATTATCTTCAGTAGTTGTAGCATCTCCTTTCAGGGCAGCAGCAAGACTGTCGGCAGCACTTACGTTTTTCTTGGCCGGAGTAGCTTCTGCAAGCGGAGCTTCTTTGGTGGAATCTACAGCAGTAGAGTCTGCACCTGTCTCCTGCGCTAATACAGCGCGCAATTTAGCATCAGCAGATTGCATGGCAGGAAGAACTTCTTTAGCTGTATAAGTTTCCCAGAATTCCAGGTTAGCAGAACCTTGGAGAAGTTTTCTCACACGTTCCGGCTCTTTGATACCCGGCAATTCCACCATGATACGACCCATTTTGTCTTCCAGGCTCTGGATGTTCGGCTGAACAACACCGAAACGGTCGATACGTGTACGAAGTACGTTATATGAGTTTTCAACAGCAGCTTTTACTTCTGCTCTCAATACTTTTTCAACTTCTGCATCCGATGATTTCTGGTTAACTTTGTCTTTCAACTGTTGTGTTGCGAAGAGTTCGGAAAGTTTTGCGTTAGGAGCAGCTTTGTGGTATTCTCTGACAAATAGCGTGATGATATCATCCTGACTGTTTACAGCCTGTTTTGCAGCTTCTGCCAATGCATTGTTGAAAGCTTCATCCGGCTTGTTGTCAGCCAGTGCTTTGATAACATCAGGTACAGAAACTTCAAGGATAACGTTCATACCACCTTTTAGGTCCAAACCTAAACTAATCTCCATCTCACGACATTGTTTCAGCGTCCAGTTACCCAACCACACTTTCTCATTGGAGAGAGAGTCGAGGTAGTCTTGTTCCACTTTCGGGTCGCCGTTCGCAATTTCTTTCGCCTTGTTGGTATAATGGCGTGTTACGAAGGAGAAGGAGAGATAGAACACACATACCAGTGTGAGTAATACCGCAAAAACCTTTACAAATCCTTTGTTTTGCATTTTACTTTTAATTTATGATGATTACTTTTTTAATTTAATTTTCAGTTAAATTCTGTCGTACACAAGTTCTTTTTGCCGCATACAAGGCTGCAAATATAGTTTTTTTTTCACATTCATGTGTAATAAGCCCTCAAATATTTGATGTTTAAGGGCTTTTTTGCTGAATTATTTCATTCCTCTGTTTTTCAGTAGTGGTTCCAGGCTTGGTTCCGCTCCACGGAAATTCTTATAAAGCACCATCGGGTCTTCGCTGTCTCCCTTCTCCAATACGTTATGGCGGAACAGGTCGGCGGTGTTTTTATCAAAAATACCATGTTCTTTGAAAGCTTCGAAAGCATCATTGTCCAATACGTTGGCCCATAGGTAACTATAGTATCCGGCTGCGTATCCGCCAATGATATGATTAAAGTAAGTCACGCGATAACGCGGTGCTATTTCGGGAATCAAATTAAGCTTGTCCATCGCTTCTTTTTCGAATGCAAGCATATCCAGATTCTTTACATCTGTTATCGTGTGCAGGTTCATGTCGAGGATGGCGGCGGCCAGTAATTCGGTGGTCATGAAGCCCTGGTTGAAAGTTTTCTGTTGCAGTATCTTCTCGATGATTTCGTCGGGTATCACTTCTCCTGTCTGATAATGTTTGGCATACATTTTCAGCACTTCGGGTTCAGTCGCCCAGTGTTCGTTGATTTGAGAAGGAAGCTCTACAAAGTCGCGTACCACGTTGGTTCCCGATGTTCCTTTGTATTCGCATTTTGTCAGCAGTCCGTGCAGGGCGTGACCAAATTCGTGAAACAGGGTTTCCACTTCATCCATGGTCAATAAAGAGGGGGTGTCGCCTACCGGCTTGGTAAAGCTGCAAACGTTGCATACCAATGGACGGGTTGTTCCGTGTTGCTCACGATAGTTGCTCATCCATGCACCACCGCTTTTCCCGGGACGTGGGAAATAGTCTACATAGAAGATACCGAGCTGGGAACCGTCTGCGTCTTTCACTTCAAAGACTTCTACATCAGGGTGATAAGTTGGTATGCCTTCCAGTTTGCTTAGGGTGATGCCATATAATTTGTTGGCTACGGCGAAAGCACCATTGCGTACATTTTCCAGTTTGAAATAAGGTTTTGTATCCTCTTCAGACAGATTATATTTTTCTTTCCGCAGTTTTTCGGTGTAATACCACCAGTCCCATGCTTCCAGTTTTTCTCCTTTTCCTTCCTTATCCATTAATTTCTGAAGTTCGGTAGCTTCTGCTTTTGCTTTTGGCAGTGCGTAGCTCCAGAGGTTATTTAAAAGGCTCATTACGTTGTTGGCGTTCTTTGCCATGGTTTCATCCAGGACGAAGTTTGCATAACAGTCGAAACCTAATAAGTTCGCTTTTTCCAGGCGGAGAGAAACGATCTTGCGGATGTTTTCCTTGTTATCGTTCCCGTCGTTGTTGTTGCCGCGGTTGATATAAGCTTTGTATATTTGCTCCCGGAGCGGGCGATTTTCAGAATATTGCAGGAAAGGCAGACGGCTGGCATTGTGCAGGGTGAACAACCATTTTCCCGGTTGTCCGGCTGCTTTCGCTTCTTCGGCCGCACTTTGGCGGAACCATTCAGGCAATCCTGCCAGATCTTCTTCCTTGTCAACGAAAAGTTGGAAGGCATTATTCTCATTCAGTATATTGTTGCTGAAAGTAATGCCGAGTGTAGAAAGTTCCTTGTTGATTTCGCGGAGGCGAGTTTGGTCCTTTTCGCCAAGGTTCGCTCCGGAACGGATAAATCTTTTATAAGTCTTGTCCAGCAGACGTTCTTGTTCCGACGTCAGGTTCAATGAATCTTTCTTTTGGTAGACATCGTTCACCCGTTTGAATAGTTTCCCATTCAGGGAGATATTGTCATTATGTTCCGAAAGAACCGGTGCCAGTTTGATGGAAAGTGCGGTCAGCGAATCAGTAGTTTCCGCATCTGTCATATTGAAGAAAATGATGCTTACCCGGTCTAAGATGGGTGCGCTGTTATCCAAAGCCACAATCGTATTTTCGAATGTCGGAATTTCCGGGCTTTCGATGATGGCTTCGATATTTTGATTCTGTTCTTCTATACCTTTTAGAAAGGCAGGTTCATAGTGCTCTAATTTAATCTTGTCGAAAGAAGGAACACCATACTCGGTTTGAAACTCTGTAAAGAAAGGATTGCTTTCTGTTTTCGTAGCACAGGAGTACATCATACAACTTACTGCTAAAATGGTTAGTGTCTTTTTAATCATCATAAGTGTTTTTTATTAGAGTTTTCAGTTCTTATCGTTTACTGATATAGCACCAGATCGGGTAATGGTCTGATGCCTTGATAGACCGGTCTACCGTGCAATTGTAGGCTTTCAGGTTGGGGCTGATCAAGATATTGTCTATGCGGAAATAGAACTTGTTCTGATTGTAGGAAATACCCAATCCTTTACCGGACTGTGTGAATGCATCATCTAGTTTTTGAGTCAGGATGCGATGGGTATATGAGATAGAACCGTCGTTGAAATCGCCGCATACTATGGTTGTCGGATATTTACTTTCTGCAATGGTTTTAGCCACAGAATCTGCTTGTGTAGCCCGGATAGCCGATGCTTCCGCCAGTTTTCTTATTAATTGCCTAAGTCCGGTTTTTACTTTCTTGGCATTCGGGTCTTTAATCATATCCTCATACATCCCTCTGTCTTCTTTGGTGAGCTTGTTGGATTCCAGGTGGTTGTTGATTAATGTAAGAGTGTCGTTATTCACATTCAGTACATATTTCATGGAGCCGTTATAATTACTTTCATATTCGATGGGATGTATCGAGAGTATGGGGAACTTAGAGAAACAGGCAAGTTGCACGTCTCCTTTCCCTTGTTGGTGGACGGATTGGTAAGGATAGGCTTTCAATGCTTTTTTAATGTCCTGTTCCGTCAGGTATTTCTTGTTGGTAGCGGTGTTATATTCTTGCAGACAGATAATATCGGCGTTACTATCTACAAGATAAGACAATACCGGGTTTTTTCCATCTTTCTTCTCCAAATTGTTGAAACTCATTACGTTGTAGGATAGGATTTTGATGCTTCCTTCCGGTATGTTTTTTGTGGTGGAGTTAAAAGGAATATAAGTCCGTATCTGCGGAATACAAATTAGAAAACCGATGGCGGGCAAGAGCGTATAGCGGTAATTGACAAATGCCCAGAAGCCGATAAAAATCAGATTAATCGTCAGGAATATCGGAAATGCAAGTCCCAAGCTGGAAGCAAGTGGATTTATTTTCGGGTTAAGGTAAGGGCTATAAGCGCTTAATATCAACGTTCCCACGAAGAGAGCGTTGACAGCAAGTATCAGATATGCGACAAATTTGCCAATATGTTCCATTCCTTTATCTTTTGCTTGCGTCGAACAAGCTTTTCTTTTCTTCAGTTGTCAGACTGTCGTAACCGGATTTCTTTAGTTTTTCCAAAATACGGTCCACTTCATCAGACTGTGCTTTTTTGTGGGCATTGTAATCATAATCCTTCTCGCGACCGGTGGCACTGTTTCCATAGTGTACCTTCATTTTCGGTTTCCGTTTCCATGTTTTCTTTTGAAACAAGGAGGTGAAACCATCCAGAATCCAGTTGATCCAGGAAGTCAAATCAGTTCCTTTACTTAGGCTGGCGGCAAACCAAAGTCCTGCAAGAGCACCGCCCAGGTGGGCGATATGTCCTCCGGCATTACTTGAGGTGATGGATAATACATCGATTCCGATAACAACCAGTGCCAGATATTTGAGACGGATAGCACCGAAAAGAAAAAGTTGCACCCTGTAATTTGGTTCACGATAAGCCGTAGCAGCTACGATGGCTAATACGGAAGCTGATGCTCCTACCAATGTTGCACCCGCCACTTGCGAACTGAATAAAGGAAATACATTGTAGGCAACCATATACAGTAAACCTCCACAGATACCTCCTAATACATATAGTCCTCTTAAATGTTTGGCCGAGAAAAAGTAGAGAAACAAACTTCCGAACCAATACAGCCAGAGCATATTGAATAAAATATGCAGGATACCGGCATGCATAAACATATAAGTAAATAACGACCACGGCTGATGAATAAATCCGATAAAGGATGCCGGCAGGGCAAATATACCGAATATATCGGGGGTACTTACTTCAAACAGTCGCAAGAAAACGTTAATCAACGTGCCGATCAGAAAGATGCCTACGTTGATATAAATCAGTTGGATGAAAATATTTCCTCTTCTGAATGTCTCCTTTAAATCAGCTATAATATGTCCCATTGTTATTGCTTTTTTTTCTCCAATACAAAATCAGGATCAATCCAAATAACATTCCTCCCAGATGAGCAAAGTGAGCGACATTGTCTCCGGCGCTATTGGCAAGTCCTGACCATAATTCAATCGCGGCGTATCCTATAACGAAGAACTTCGCTTTGATAGGAAATGGCAGCGGGAAGATAAACAACCGGTTATTGGGAAATAACATACCGAATGCCAGCAATATGGCGTAAACGGCTCCCGAAGCACCTACGGTGGTCATCATGTTCAGATACTCTTCCATTGGGATAACACCTGTACCTATATTCACTTGTGCGTAGTGGCTAAGCTCCGTTACATATTGAATATACTGCACTCCTTCCTGGATAAGTCCCGCACCGATACCGCAGAGAATATAGTAAAAGAGGAAACGTTTGGGTCCCCAGGTTTGTTCGAGAATCGGTCCGAACATAAAAACGGCAAACATATTAAAGAAAATGTGGCTGAATCCGCCGTGCATAAACATATAAGTGATAAGCTGTGCCGGATTAAAGTCACTTGCAAGGAAAAAATGTAATCCCAGATAATTCGTTAAATCCAGGCCGTAACGTTGGGCTACGATTGTCCCGAAAAATACTAGTACATTGATAATTATCAGGTTTTTAGTTACAGTTGGCATCATTTTAATTTCTGAATATTTAGATAATAGACGCAAAAGTACGAATAAATTCTGTTTTAAAGCATGAAAAACGCTTCCTATTAGCTCTTTTTCAATAATTTGCTGCGTTTTTTTTATGTTTTTATTGCAATGGCTGCTGAAGCTCAAATGAGCAAAGCCGATGCAAAAAAAGCACTTGATGCTTTCATCACTTCAGTTACTAATGCTATGAAAGCTGGTGACAAAGTATCTCTCGTAGGTTTTGGTACTTTCTCTGTAAGCGAAAGAGCTGAAAGAACTGGTATTAACCCTTCTACAAAGGCAACTATTACTATTCCTGCTAAGAAAGTAGCTAAATTTAAAGCTGGTGCTGAATTATCTGCAGCTGTTGAATAAGATAGATAGTTGAAAGAAATTAGGAGAGGAGACGCGATGCGTCTCCTTTTTTTGTATCTTTGCGCGCAAGAAATAACTTGATTATGAAGATAGAAGATAAACTTGTAGCGTCCGTTATCAGCGGACTCAAAGCACTCTACGGTCAGGAAGTCCCTGAAAAGATGGTGCAAATGCAAAAAACAAAGAAAGAATTTGAAGGACATTTGACACTGGTCGTGTTCCCTTTTCTGAAGATGTCAAAAAAAGGACCGGAGCAAACAGCACAGGAAATCGGTGAATATCTGAAAGCAAACGATCCGGCTGTAGCAGCGTTTAATGTGATAAAAGGGTTCTTGAACCTGACTATTGCATCGGCTACATGGATTGAGTTGCTGAACGAGATTCAGGCAGATGAACAGTACGGCTTAGTGCAGGTCACTGACGCTTCTCCATTGGTGATGATTGAGTATTCTTCTCCGAATACAAACAAACCGCTTCACTTGGGACACGTGCGTAATAACCTTTTAGGCAACGCATTGGCTAACATTGTAGCGGCAAACGGCAATAAGGTAGTCAAAACAAATATTGTAAACGACCGTGGTATCCACATCTGTAAGTCCATGCTGGCATGGAAGAAATACGGAAACGGTGAAACTCCTGAAACTTCGGGTAAGAAGGGTGACCACCTGGTAGGTGATTATTATGTATCTTTCGATAAGCATTATAAAGCGGAAGTAAAGGAGCTGATGGCTAAATTTACAGCGCAGGGAATGAATGACGATGAAGCGAAAGCAAAGGCTGAAGCTGAATCTCCATTGATGCAGGAAGCCCGCGAAATGTTGGTGAAGTGGGAAGCCGGTGATCCGGAAGTACGCGGATTGTGGGAAATGATGAACAACTGGGTATATGCAGGATTCGACGAAACCTACAAGAAGATGGGTGTCAGCTTCGACAAGATCTATTACGAATCCAATACTTACCTCGAAGGAAAAGAAAAGGTAATGGAAGGTCTGGAAAAAGGTTTCTTCTACAAGAAAGAAGACGGTTCCGTATGGGCCGACCTGACTGCCGAAGGACTGGATCATAAGCTCCTTCTCCGTGGTGACGGTACTTCTGTCTACATGACTCAGGATATCGGTACGGCTAAACTTCGTTTTGCCGATTACCCGATTAATAAGATGATTTATGTAGTAGGTAACGAACAGAACTATCATTTCCAGGTGCTTTCTATCTTGCTCGATAAACTTGGTTTCGAATGGGGTAAGAGTCTGGTACACTTCTCTTACGGAATGGTGGAACTGCCGGAAGGTAAGATGAAATCCCGTGAGGGTACGGTAGTTGATGCTGACGACTTGATGGAGGAAATGATTGCCACTGCTAAAGAAACTTCACAAGAACTAGGCAAACTGGATGGTTTGACACAGGAAGAAGCTGATGATATTGCCCGTATTGTGGGTCTGGGAGCATTGAAATATTTCATTCTGAAAGTCGATGCCCGTAAGAATATGACATTCAATCCGAAAGAATCTATCGACTTCAATGGTAATACAGGTCCGTTTATTCAATATACTTATGCACGTATCCAGTCTGTACTTCGGAAAGCTGCCGAATCAGGTATCGTAATTTCTGAACAGATTCCGGCTGGTATTGAATTGAGTGAAAAGGAAGAAGGGCTGATTCAGATGGTTGCCGACTTTGCTGCTGTTGTAAAACAAGCCGGTGAAGATTACAGCCCGTCTATTATTGCTAATTATACTTATGACTTGGTGAAAGAATACAATCAGTTCTATCATGACTATAGTATTCTGCGCGAAGAGAATGAGGCAGTGAAAGTATTCCGTATCGCTCTGTCTGCTAATGTAGCTAAAGTTGTTCGCTTGGGAATGAATTTGCTGGGTATCGAAGTTCCTTCCAGAATGTAAGACTTTCTCTGAACAAAATAGACTTCTGCGGGGTTTCTTTTATATATATAAAAGGAACCTCGTATGTTTTACTCCCCCCATCCATTGCTTCGGAAGAGAGAAACGGAAACTGCTACTGTCTCTTATTCCGAACTGCTGTTTGACCTGATTTATGTTTTCTCGGTCACGCAACTTTCACATTATTTGCTTCATAATCTCACTTGGGAAGGATTATTGAAAGAAACAATCCTGTGGTTTGCAGTCTGGATGTTGTGGCAACATACCATCTGGGTGACTAACTGGTTCAACCCGGATACCCGGCCGATACGTATTCTTCTTTTTATCAGTATGCTGGTGGGGCTGGTGATGGCGGCTGCTATTCCTTATGCCTTTACTTACCGGGGATTGATATTTGCTGTCTGCTATGTTCTGATACAGGCAGGGAGAACACTTTATATTATCGGGGTGTTAGGAGATCATCATCTGGCTGCTAATTTTAAGCGAATTATGGGCTGGTTCTGTATATCTGCCGTCTTTTGGATTACGGGTGCCATATTGCAGGGAGAATGGCAAATTCTACTGTGGATTATAGCCGCCATCTGTGATTATACAGCCCCGATGCACGGATTTGCTTTACCTCGTCTGGGACGTTCGGACAGTAGCAAGGAATGGACTATTGAAGGGCATCATTTGGTGGAACGTTGCCAGTTGTTTGTGATTATTGCTTTTGGAGAAACTCTATTGATGACAGGAGCTTCTTTGAGTGAAGTAGAAGAATGGACGCCTCTCGTGATTATTTCTGCTGTCATATCTTTCATTGGTAGTTTGGCTATGTGGTGGGTTTACTTTGATGTGAGCAGTGAAGCCGGTAGTCGGAAAATACAGGAAGTGAAAGATCCCGGAAAGCTGGGGTTGATTTATAATGCAATTCATATCGTACTGGTGGGAGCATTGATTATTTGTGCGGTAGGAGACGAACTGATTGTTGCCCATCCCGAACAAGAAATGAGAGCGGAAGTTGTTTTTGTTCTGATTATCGGACCAATCGTTTATATTCTGGCAAATAGTATCTATAAATATGTCACGTGCCGTATGCTTCCTTTATCACATATTATTGCTGTAATAGCTTTGGCTTTACTGCTTCCCTGGCCTTATCACATTTCTTTATTGACGATGAATATCTTGGTAACATCTGTTTTTATATTCGTGATTGTGTTTGATATGCTATTCCCTAATAAAGGTTTTAAGATAAAATGGGAGCCGAAGATTTAATGATGAAAGCCCATTCATAACGGATAATACTTATATCCTATAATATTGTGGCTTAAAATAAAAACACAGTTCACACGAATTCTTGGTGAGTATTCAAGAAGTTGTGTGAACTGCGTAATTCGCGCCTTTCTAAACGGATGTCTATTATGTCTTTTTCATCGATGGTTCGCAATGCGAAGTCCCGATAGCGATTCCGTACAATATCCGGGCTGCTCTTATTTAAATCGTATCAATCTTTATTTGTACCAATCTTTATTTTGTTTCCCATTCGATGATACCCATCCAGAGAACTTGGGATATGATTGATCGATTCGTTTCCCTTCCTCTGGAACCGGGAGATTACTTACTGGCATATTGATAGCAAACGGCATCAAGTCTGCAGAAACATAATACATCCCTTCTTCTGGTCTGTAGATGTCTTTTCCGGTTCCCAGTAACGATAAGTCGGCTTTGTCAGTCGGGGGATAATTTATCAGATGTAATTCTTTGCCTCTACCCTCGTTGGAACTGATGAAGATAAACGGGTTGTAAGGAGGTACCACCTCTTTCTCACTAGCTCCATCAAGCGTGATGGTTACAGTATATTCTTTCTTTGATTCATCAGTGATATTTTTGAATTTTGTCATGTCGTCATACAACAATATGGTTGGGTGAGACTGTCCAGGCTCTGTTTCTTTTCCTTCCATGTATATAGAACTTGATAAACCACTGGCATCAGGCCCCGTTATTTTTACACTCTTGACATTGCTGTTTGAGAGCTTGTGTAATTGATATCCAAATCCGTTTTGCAGATAACCGCCACAGTGCTGTAAGATAAACTTGTCTTCTATTTCGTAAATGCGATTGTCAAGAGCATTTCGGGTCATCGTACTGGTGTACTTTACCATTACGTCATTCATATCGTAATCACCTAACTTAGGCCATAAGTCTTCAAAAGCCAGTGTACCGGAATAAGAAATTTTATATTGCTCGGGGATTGCTTCGGGGTCTTCAGGCAATGGAGGCAATGTCGGGTCAATAGCATTCTTTTCTGACGTATGAATATAGAATATGGCATCTGCATAATCGAAGTCAATATTATCTTCGAATCCTACTGCTACAATCTGCCCGGACTGAGAATCACGGAGAGATATGGTCCTTTGTGTATTATTCGTGTTTAGATTCCTGGTAGAGTAGCGTGGCCCCATACCTTTTATGATATCGCCCACTTTGTCTTTATCTGTTTCTGAGGTGAGTTTACTCTTGAATCCCATACCTTGAAGGCACCAGCCAATTGTGACTCCTGCAGGAAATTTGTCTTCGTATTCCTGTGTCTCTTCATTCCAATATTTGAGTTTTATTTCTTCTCCACACACTAATGCTCCTACCCCTAAAGTCTTGTAAACAGGAGAGGTGTTTGGGAATGCAATTATTTGTTTTATATCACTCTTGCTCTGGGGCGGATTGTTGGTCGGATAGGTGTAATATCCAACTGTATTGTACCATGCAGCAGAGCTGTTTATAAATACGAGGCTTACTTCGGTCGGGTTAACAATTGGAATATCTGAAGTCATTTTAATGGAACCATCAAAAAACTCCGGATAATTCTGACTGATGTTCATAACCTTGCTTTTACCGCTCTCATCTTTGACTGTAACCTTTCTGAAAACATACTTGATGTTGTATAGTACGTCTGCCGGAGGTATGTTTATTTTAGGCTCCAGATTGGTTGGTCTTCCGTTGTTATCCCAGTCTGCATCGGGAAGAACATGCCATTCTTTTAGATAGGTATGTTGGTTCACGGTCACTCCTCTGGTTTTTGATGCCGTTTGTGAACGTAAGGCAGTGATATATGCATCTTGATTAAATGAAAGCTGACGACTGTCGTCAATCGTTAGTTTAAGAGGAGATACGGTGGCTAAATAATCCGATGATAACCATACTTCCGAGAGGTCCGCCGGAATATTCATTTCTCCACTGAATTTGCCTTTTTCGTCTGTAACTGCACGGTAGATAGGCTCTATGTCCTTTTGGAACACGCTGCCGTCAGCCGAGTATTCAATGGGATCTTGATCGTAAATGTCAAAAAGGACACGATAATTTTCGCTTTTGAAACAATAATTGATATCCAAAGCAACAGCTTGGGTCATGTTGAAGTCGAAGTATGCTTCTTTTGGCATATGCCTTCTCTCCCAAGATAAGTCACGCTCTTTGTCCATACAACTGATGGAAGCTATGGTAAGCACTCCTATCATTAAATACTTTAAATTTGTTTGCTTCATAAGTTTGTGTATTAAAAGATAAAGAGCAAATATATACATTTAATTATATAATTTGCTCTTTTTCTAGTTTTTTTATTTCTTTTTTGCGAATCGTCCTTTTTTTGTGGTCGCTGGTCCTTTCTCATCTTGTAATTTGATGAGTTCCAAACAGCTAGCCAAACTCAAATCCTGCGGGACGATATCTTTAGGAATTTTATAATTGGAACCCTTATAGGTAATATAAGGTCCGTAACGTCCGTTCAGAATCTCAAGTTCCGGCTCCTCTTCAAACTTCTTGATGTGGCGTTCCGTTTCTTTCTGGCGTTTCTCCAGAATCAGCTGTTCTGCCTCTTCCAAAGTAATTTCCATCGGATCAAGTGTTTTCGGGAGCGATACATATACCTTATTGTGCAGGACATACGGACCGAAACGGCCTACGCCTACACTGACTGATTTTCCTTCATATTCGCCCAGTGTACGAGGTAATTTGAATAATTCCAGTGCTTCTTCCAAAGTGATGGTTTCCATGGATTGACCTTTCTTCATTTGTGCGAAGCGTGGTTTTTCTTCATCTTCTACAGTACCAATCTGTACAACAGGACCGAAGCGACCAATCTTAACAGAAACAGTCTTGCCTGTTCCCGGTTCTTCTCCCAGAATACGTTCGCCTACTTTATGTTCCGTCTTGATAGCCAATGTGTTTTCTACAGACGGATGGAACTTATCATAGAAATTCTTCATGATAGAAGTCCATTTCACTTCTCCTTCTGCAATCTCGTCAAATTCCTTTTCTACACTGGCGGTAAAGTTGAAATCCAGAATGTCTGGGAAATATTCGGTAAGGAAATCATTTACCACAGTGCCGGTATCCGTTGGGAACAACTTCGCCTTTTCTGCACCGGTAATTTCAGTATGGTTTTCATCCTTAATCTGACAATCTTTCAATGTCATGACATTAAACTGCCGTTCTTCCCCGTCTTTATTACCTTTCTCCACATATTCGCGTTGTTGGATGGTAGAGATAGTAGGTGCATACGTAGACGGACGTCCGATACCCAGTTCTTCCAATTTGCGTACAAGACTTGCTTCCGTATAGCGTGGAGGACGTTGGGTGAAACGTTCGGTTGCGATGATAGGGCCGTGTTCCAACTTCTGACCTTTTTTCAGAGGAGGAAGTAGGTGGCTCTCATCTTCCTGTTCGTTGTCGTCATCATAAGACTCACGGTACACGCGCAGGAAACCGTCGAACTTAATCACCTCGCCGATAGCTGTAAATACGTCGCTGCTGCCACTTATCGTTATGGTAGCAGTTGTCTTTTCCAGTTCCGCATCTGCCATTTGTGAAGCAATGGTGCGTTTCCAGATCAAGTCATACAGTTTCTTCTCTTGCGCTGTTCCTTCAACGGATTGGTTCTCTATATAAGTAGGGCGGATGGCTTCGTGAGCTTCTTGTGCACCCTTGGTCTTGGTCTCGAAATGGCGGGGATGTACGTAGCGGTCGCCCATCATTTTGATGATAGCGTCTTTACTGCCAGCCGTTGCAAATTCCGAAAGGTTGACAGAGTCCGTACGCATGTAAGTGATGAATCCCGATTCATATAAACGCTGCGCGAGCATCATGGTCTGCGCTACGGTATATCCCAGTTTGCGTGCGGCTTCCTGTTGTAAAGTAGACGTTGTGAACGGAGCAGGAGGCGTTTTCTTGATCGGGCGGGTGGTAATATCATCGATTGCAAAGCTCGCTCCCTGACAAGCGTCGAGGAAAGCCTTTGCTTCTTTTTTTGTTTTGATACGGCGAGCCAGTTCAGCTTTCATTTCCACCAGCTTTCCATCCGCGTCCGGGACGAGGAATACGGCGGTGACGCGATAAGCAGCTTCCGTTTTGAAGGCATGTATTTCACGTTCACGTTCAACGATCAGACGGACGGCAACAGACTGAACACGTCCGGCCGAGAGTGCCGGTTTCACTTTTCTCCAAAGTACGGGAGAGAGTTCGAAACCTACGATACGGTCCAGAATCCGTCGTGCTTGCTGTGCATTTACGAGGTTGAGGTCAATGTCGCGTGGTTGTTCAATAGCTTTTAAGATAGCGCTCTTCGTAATTTCATGAAATACGATTCGTTTTGTGTTTTCCGGTTTTAGTTTTAAGACCTCATACAGATGCCAGGCAATAGCCTCTCCCTCGCGGTCGGGATCGGTTGCAAGATATACTTTATCTGCTTTCTTCGCTTCTTTTCTTAAAGCAGCAAGAATATCTCCTTTCCCTCTGATTGTTATATACTTAGGTTCATAATCATGTTCAACATCTACACCCATCTGGCTTTTAGGAAGATCTCTTACATGTCCCTGTGATGCCATTACCTTGTAGTTTGCCCCAAGGAATTTACTGATAGTCTTTACCTTGGCAGGTGACTCCACTATAACCAAATACTTATGCATTAATAGCCCTCCATATCAAATATGC
>ERZ1504939.342-NODE-342-length-15874-cov-4.131108_pt1 | contig 15874 bp, 10 predicted proteins | sample MGYA00574600_ERZ1504939 | MGnify/ENA primary metagenome ERZ1504939 (study PRJEB39906, sample SAMEA3182065) | gut metagenome | biome: human; feature: gut; material: Stool; isolation source: human stools | place: Canada | collected 2013-01-28 ...
ACCGCATTCTTTATGCTGGGTATCAATAAATTCATGGAAGCTTTCGTGATAATAAGAAACTCCTTTTTTGAAATTTCCTAACCAAATGACGCCTGAATCATCACGGTAGATTGTATTTATTCTGTTGGAAGCAAGGGATGTGGAAGACATAGGGGTATTCAGGAGGTTGACAAGGTTATCATTTACGTAGTCATAAATGAATACTCCTTTATGGTCCGTTCCTATCCAGACATGTCCGTTCGAGTCATCCAGTATGCTCCTTACCGCATTACTTTTTGTCTCTATTTTGGAATGGAGATTGATTTGGTTCCATTCCGATTTTATGTTTTTCTTATAAAATATTTGTTCATCGGTATATGAATATAGCCAGATGCCTCCATGATAATCAATGTATATGTGCTTTTCGATAATAGAGTTGGAGGGTAAGCTGATGTTATCTACCCGTTTACATTTCTTTGCGTTGTTCTCTAGTTTCAATAAGGTCGAATTCCAAAGAAGATATAGGTTTTCACCATCATCGCTGATACTCAGTTCCGGAGTTTCTTCTGGAAAGTTTTCTATTTTGAATGTTTTAAGGGTTTTATGAGAAAAATTGAAGTAAAAAGCATTTTGGCCTTGCAGTACCCATAAATTGTGTCTTTTGTCAACATGTACTTTGTAGGTACCATTTATCTGGATGCCTATTTTAAGGAGGTATGAGGGAATATCGGTAATGAAGTTGTCTTTGTCTCGGTCGTATATACAATATCTTGCCTCGCTTCCAATCCACAAATTGCCCAAACCGTCTTCCTGTAAGTTCCAGATGTCGTTAGACAATAAAGAATGGATGTCTTTTTCTTTGGGTTGATACACTTTAAAGCTATATCCGTCGTATCGGTTCAATCCATTGGCGGTCCCTATCCATAAAAAGCCTTCACAGTCTTTCAATATGGTTTTTACGTTATTGTTTGAAAGCCCGTTTTCTACTTTCAGATGGCGAAATACATACGGAGTTTGTCCTGCTAACGGCAGATAAGCCAGTAACAGAATAATGAGGGGGAACACTAATTTGTGTAAATAGTTTGTAAAAGACATACTATATAATCTGAAATTGAATTCTCAAAGATAGCAATATCTTATTTAAATAAACGTAAATATGTTGCATTAATAGGTCTGTAATGTTGCATCGCGGTCGTATAAGTCTTAAACATGCCATCCGTTTGTTGTCTTGCGTGTCTTGAAGTGTTTTTCTCATTTATTATTCAACATTTATTTCATACCTTTGCAGGGAAGGACTGGTTCCTGCCAATATGATTAACCTTCTAATACTTTATCGAAAATGAACAGATTCATCATTTTATTTTTATTCTCTTTGGGAATATTGTCAACATGTGTATTTGCCGTAGAGGTGATTCCACTGAATGAAGGATGGAATTTCCACCGGGGTTTTCAGGCACCTGCTTCGGAAATAGTGAAGGTTACTTTGCCTCACACTTGGAATGCGGGCGATGGCATGTTTGGCAATGCCGATTATTATAGGGGATTATGCAATTACAGTCGTAAGTTGTCTGTTCCTGCCCATTATCGGGGCAAACGTTTTTTCTTGAAAGTGATGGCTGCACAGACGGTTGCCGACATTTTTATCGACCATCATTTTGTGATGCAACATAAGGGTGGTTATACGGCATTTGTGGCAGAATTGACTGATTTCCTGGTCCCGGGAACAGAAAGTGTATTGGAAATTCGTGTCAGCAATGCTCAGACTATGGATGTCGCTCCCATTTGCGGTGACTTCAATATGTTTGGTGGGTTGTATCGGGGGGTGGAACTGCTGGTGACGGAGGATGTCTGCATAGAACCTGCTTATTATGCCTCTTCAGGTGTATTCTTCACTCAGTCCGATGTATCGGAGAAAAAGGCCCATTTGAAAATTGAAGCACTGCTTTCGGCAAGGGAAACTACTGTGACCGGTTGCGAGGTGGAGTTTCAACTATATGACAAGGAAAAGTTGCTTTGCCGTGTTGCCAGTGCAGAGGTGGGTGAGGATAAAAAGGTGGTGATGGACATGGTGCTTGAAAGGCCTCATTTGTGGGATGGAGTGAAGGACCCCTATTTATATAAAGGAGTGGTGATATTGCGTAAGGATGGGAAAGAGATAGACCGCCGCGAAGAAGAGATAGGTTTCCGCTACTTTCATGCCGATGCGGAGAAAGGTTTCTTTCTGAATGGAAAGCCTTATCGTTTGAATGGCGTGAACCGGCATCAGGACAGGGCGGAACGCGCTTCGGCATTTTATCCGCAAGACCATGACGAAGATTTGGACTTGATGCAGGAAATGGGATGCAATGCCGTGCGTCTTTGCCACTATCCGCAAGCCAAATACATGCATCAACAGATGGACAAGCGGGGACTGGTGGCATGGGTTGAGATTCCTTTTGTCAATGTTTATGTGAATAATCCTGCTTATGATGAAAACTTGCGCCTGCAATTGAAGGAACTGATTTTACAGAACTACAATCACCCCTGCATTTTGTTCTGGGGGCTGTTCAATGAGATAAATTCCGGTTGGCTGGACCGTCCTTCGCGTATGGCGGCAGAGCTTCATGCTTTGGCCCGTCAGTTGGACTCGAGCCGTCCCACTATGGGAGCCAGTAATCAGGATGACGACTTCAACGGATTCACCGACCTGATTGCTTTCAACAAGTATTTCGGCTGGTATGGCGACAACATGGATGACATGGGGCGCTGGATAGACCGCGAGCATGCAGCACATCCGGAGCGGAAGATGGGCATCAGCGAGTATGGTGCCGGGGCATGCGTATTCCAGCAGGCAGACTCGCTGAGGCATCCGGAACCGTGGGGGCAATGGCATCCCGAAAACTGGCAGACTTATTATCATGTGGAGAATTGGAAACAGCTTCAGGAACGTGAATTCTTGTGGTGTAACTTCATCTGGTGCATGTTCGACTTTTCGGCGGCAGGCCGTAGGGAGGGGACCATTATGGGACGCAATGATAAGGGGCTGGTGACTTACGACCGGAAAATAAAGAAAGATGCCTTTTACTTTTATAAGGCAAACTGGAATCAAGAAGATAAGTTTGTATATATCGCAGGAAAACGATTGGTAAACAGAACCCGCAAAACTGTTGATGTGCAAGTATTCAGCAATAGCGGAGCTGCCAAATTGTATATCAATGGCAAAGCATATGGGACTGCAAAACCTGATTCCGTAAATGTACTGGAATGGAAAGGCATTGTATTGGATACCGGTGAAAATAGAATTGAAGTCAGGAACAAATATGGAGCGGATTGTTGTGTATGGATATGTCCTTTTTAATTTTCATCAGGCGCGGAATGTATAGGAGAACCACGGAGAATAATGAACCGTGACATGCTGTGCGGTCTGCGCCTGATGGCTTTAATATGTGATTTTCTGTAAATCCGTATTCGGTCCGTGGACTACCAGTTTCCCGTCCGGTTGGATGTCTATGGGGTCGATGAATACCATTCGTTCGTCACCAGTGGTTTCGGTGCGTCCATGATAGACACAGTAGAGGCGGTTGTGAATATCGATGAGCATACAATGCCCGGTTCCGGTCACGATGCCGCCTTGCTCTGTATCCTTTTGCAGCACCGGATTGTTGGCAGCTTTTGTGAATGGTCCTAAGGGGTTCTGGGAGGTAGCATAACCCACCGCATAATTTTTCCCTCCGAAAAAGTTTGCAGAGTACAGCATATAGTAAAGATTTTTGTGCTTCACGATATACGAACCTTCTGTCCAGCGTCTGTTGACTTCATGTGAAGTCACCGAGCGGTTCTCCCATTCCGCTTGAGGGTCGTCCATTGTCTGGGGCGGGCAAAGCAGTGCTACCGGTTCTCCGATGATACCGGAGAAATCTGGTTTCAGTTCCACGCCGTAAATCCAACTTTCCTCAATCTCGTCAAACCAGCCCTTTTCTTTGGCCCATGTTGAAACTTCGCTGTCAACGGCATGTTTGTAGCAGCAGCGGGAGTAGTAGAGGTAGGTCTTTCCGGAAGCATCGTCAAAGAGTATGTTTGCGTCGATGATAGGATAGCCGGGGTCGAATACCGGTTGGTTGAACAGCTCTTTGAAAGGGCCGGTAGGCTTATCGGCTACGGCTACACCGATACGGAAGTTCTCTTGCTCCTTAGTGGGATTTTCCTTCCAGTTGGCGCTGAACCATAGGTAGTATTTGCCGTCCCGTTCATACACTTCGGGTGCCCAGAAACAGTCGGTGGCCCATGAGTCGGAGGTGCCGCCTTGATAGATGGGACCCTCGTCTGTCCATGTCACCAGGTCATCGGAGGAGTATACTTTAAAACCGTTCGATACTCCGCCCGTTCCGTACATATAGTATTTGCCGTCGGAAGCTTTCAGTAGGAACGGGTCTCCGAAGGCCATGGGCAGGGGATTCTGATATGCTACTTTCTTGTTTCCGCATGATGTTGACAGTAAGGCCAGTAAAAACAGTGTCAATGTGAAAAAAGTGTGTTTCATCTTGTTATAATTTTAATGGTGAAGTAATGAAAAGTGTTTGTATCCGCAAAGTAAACATAATATAGGGAAAGCAGCAAGGAAATTAGATAGAATGCAATCTTTTCATTATTTTTGTGCATCATTCCAAATAATTCTTTGATGGAACAGTCATTTTCGGATATATCGCTATACCACGAGTACCGGTCGGCGAGGGAGACAGAACATTTGGTGTCGCAGAAAACCTGGGATGACCTCAATCTGGATGATTTTTTCGAATGGGCTGACCGTACCTCTTCTTGTGTGGGCCGACAGTACCTCTACGACGTGTTGCATTACAACCGTCTTTCGGAGATTTCGGAACAAGAGGAAGTGATTCGTAAGCTTTCTGCTGACAAGGAGTTGCGTGCAGAAATCCGGTCGGAGTTGCGGAAACTGGATACGCCGGATGCTTATACCATTGCATCGCTATTCTCCATTTCCCATCCCGTGTATTCCCGCCGCTTTTACCGTTTGCTGACTATCTTGCAATTCGCGCCTTTTGTTTTGTTGGGAATAGTTTACATTACGTCTTCGCTTTATGTTTTGGGGATTTTGTGCACATCGGTATTGGTGAACATCGCCATTTTCGCTTATTTCTTCACCGAGATAGTGAATGTGTTTTTTCTGCGGGAAGTTATTCCGGTTTCCAAGGCTTTCTTTCTATTGCAGGGTAGACAGGAACAGATTGAAGAGGTTTTCCGCTATTTCGGATTGGTGGATGTGCTTTGCTCTGTTTCCGAACTCCGGAATGGGCTGCCTTATTATGTTTTACCGGAAGCTTGCAGCGAGGGTGAAACGTTTCATGCAGAAGGGCTTTATCATCCGCTTATAGAACGTTGTATCCCTAATGACATTACACTCTGTGGCAAATCTGTCCTTGTTACCGGCTCCAATATGTCCGGTAAGACAACTTTTATCCGTGCCATCGGACTTAACCTGCTTTCCGCACAAGTGCTCCATACTTGTTTTGCTCGCAGTTTCCGTTTTCCTATGGATACTGCGTTATATTCTGCTATCCATCTGGAGGATAGTCTGATGGAGGGAAAAAGTTTCTTTCTGCAGGAGGTGCAAATTGTTCGAGAGATGCTGGAAGCCGGAAAGGAGTGTTGGCGGTTTTTCCTGCTGGACGAGTTGTTCAAGGGGACGAATACGGTGGAACGGATAGCTATAGCCAAAGCTGTGCTGTCTGCTTTGGCGCACAAGAACAGTATTGTGTTTGCTTCCACTCACGATGTCGAACTGGCTTCCTTACTTGAGGACGAATATGAATTGTTTCATTTTTGTGAGTGTGTTGCCGACAATACATTGTCTTTTGATTATAAGTTGAAGCCGGGACCGGTGACGGAACGTAATGCCATCCGGATTATCGAGATGTGCGGCTATCCGCAGGAAGTGGTCAGGGAAGCATATCGGCTTTCAGAGGAGGATGTCCTATAATTTTATTGCTTGTTTTTACGGGGTGGGTGGTTTGCTATACCTCCTTCCTGATACCTTCTGAGAGGGGGTGCAATGACTCAAGGACTGAATGGCATTCAGTCCCTGAGTGAAAGGCTTTCAGTCCCTGACTGAATCCGGTTCGTTCAGTGAGTGAGATGAAAAGGCATGGGAATGCAGGCAGATTGTACTTATATTTGTAATATAATATAAATGGGTACGAGGGCCGGGTCTCTTTTTTCCTTTCAATTATCCAATCAGGAGATTTATGTTTTTCCCCTTCATTTTCTCAATATTCTCTTTCGAGATATGATTGTCTGTGATGAAGGAGTTCACCATAGTTATCGACCCTAAACTTGCGAATGCGCTTATCCCGATTTTGGAAGAATCGGCTACCAGGATGACTTCTTCGGCAGCCTTTATCATGGCCGATTTTACCATCAGGTCGCTGAGGCTTGGATAAGTCAGGCTCATGTCCGGAGATATTCCTGCTGTGGCGAGGAATAATTTGTTGGCATGGAAACCTTTGAGTGAGTCGGCTGCCATCTTTCCGGTCAGTGAAAGGGTAGGCGCTTTGAACTCTCCTCCCGTCACGATGAGGGTGATACCGGGATTTTCGCCCAATATCAACGCTATGTTCAGTGCATTGGTGATGACAGTGAGCTCTTTGTATTGCGTAAGTAGTTTGGCTATTTCTGTAGTGGTGGAACCTGAATCGAGAATGATGCATTCGCCTTCGCGGATAAACGATACCGCTTTTCGGGCTATTTCTCTTTTTTCTTCAATATGGTTTTGGTTGAAGACCTTTCCGGTTTTTGCAAATGAGCCTACGTCTTTTAGGAAAGCTCCACCATGTTCTCTTTGGATATACCCTAATTTTTCAAGGGCTTCCAAGTCTTGTCTGATTGTAACATCCGTAACATTGAAAATCCTGCTTAATTCTTGAACTTTTGCATGTCCGTCTTCGCGGATTAGGTCCAAAATCTTGACTCTTCTTTGGTTTAGTGCCATATCTACTTTATATATTGTTATATCTTGTTGTTCCTGCGATACTCTTGGATATCTTTGATAGCTATAATTTTCAGCTGGAACTTTTCTGCTATTTCAAGTAATTGAGGCAAACGAGCCATTGTTCCATCCTGGTTCAGTATCTCAATGAGGGCGCCACCGGGTGTCAATCCTGCCATTCTTGTCAGGTCTAGCAAGGCTTCTGTATGTCCGTCGCGTCCTAATACTCCATTCTCATGTCCGTAGAGAGGAAAAATATGTCCGGGACGTGCCAATTCCGATGGTTTTATATTGCCAGTAACCAAAGCGCGTATGGTAGCAGAACGGTCATAGGCAGAAACCCCCGTTGTACAGCCGTAGCCCTTCAGGTCGACAGACATGGTGAACGGAGTGCCCAAAAGAGAAGTGTTGTCTTCCGACATCGGGTATAGTTGAAGCTCTTCACAACGGGAACGAGGTAATGGTACACAAAGAAGCCCTCTTCCATGTGTAATCATGAAATTGACAATATCAGGGGTGATTTTTTCGCCGGATACGATAAAATCCCCTTCATTTTCTCTATTTTCATCGTCGACAACTATCACTATTTTTCCTTGCCGAACCGCTTTGATTCCTTCGTCTATAGTATTGAGCATTGTGCAATCATTTAATTTTTTCGCAAAGGTAGTCAAAAAAAGTCAAATGAAAGTTCGTTTTTACTGTTTTTCTTCTTTTTTATTCTAATAATTATCTTTTATTTTATCGATTGCTTTTGTTTTATATTTTATTTATTTGCTTTTCCCTTCTTGTTAATCGTAAAATATGTTAATATAAGGTGAAAATCTTTCGTTTTCTTTCGATTTATACTTTTCTTTTGTTTTATTTGCAAAGGAAACGAAAGTGTATAAGCTATGAAAACAAAAGAATTAATTCTTCAATCAGAAAGAAATCGAAAAAGATTAATTGAAATTATCTATAAAGCAAAAGCCGGACATATCGGTGGAGACTTGTCTTGCCTCAATGTTCTTACTGCTCTTTACTTTGATGTGATGAATGTAGATGCAGGTAACCCTAAGGATAATTTGCGGGATCGTTTCATTTTGAGTAAGGGACATTGTGTGGAGGCTTTGTATGTGACGCTGGAATCCAGAGGGTTCATGGCTAAAGGCATTTTGGACACATTGGGGCAATATGGTTCCATTCTTTCGGGGCACCCCACTATCGGAGTTCCGGGTATTGAAGTGAATACTGGAGCCTTGGGGCATGGCTTGTCTGTCGGGGTGGGTATAGCCATGGCTGCTAAAATGGATAAGAGGAATTATAAAACCTATGTGCTGATGGGAGACGGTGAGCAGGGTGAAGGTTCCATATACGAGGCTGCAATGGCTGCCCGGCAGTACAAGCTGGATAATCTGGTAGCTGTAATAGATCGTAATCATTTGCAGATTAGTGGAGATACGGAAGATGTGATGGGGATTGATGACATCCGTGACCGTTGGACGGCATTTGGTTGGGAGGTAAAGGATATGAATGGTGACGATATGGAAGACATTATCCGGACTTTCCGTTCCATTGATTATGCAAATCACCATCCTCATTTGCTGGTGGCTCATACAACAAAAGGCAAGGGAGTGTCTTTTATGGAGGGAGTGGCCAAATGGCATCATGGGGTTCCGAACAACGAGCAGTATGAACTGGCTATTCGGGAAATTTCAGAAAGGATAAAAAATTTAGAATATAATTGATATGATAGCTTGCAGAAAAAGTTTCACCGACACTTTGTTGTCATTGGCCCGGATGGACAAAGATATCATTGCTGTGACAACGGATGCACGTGGTTCGGTGACGTTAAATGATTTTGCCAAAGAATTGCCACAGCAATTCGTGGAGTGTGGTATTGCGGAGCAGGATGCTGTGGGTATTTCAGCCGGGTTGGCTCATAGCGGAAAGAAAGTGTTTGTGTGTGGCCCGGCATGTTTTTATGTGGCTCGCAGTCTGGAACAGGTAAAGGTTGACTTGGCTTATAGTCAGAACAACGTAAAGATATTGGGAGTAAGTGGAGGAGTAGCTTACGGAGCTTTGGGGGCTACCCATCATAGCTTGCATGATATTGCCGTGTTACGTACTTTCCCCGGTATGAATATTGTGTTGCCTTGTGATGCCCGACAGACAAAAAAACTGGTTGAGTTTTTGATTGACTATCCTGAACCGGTTTATGTTCGTGTAGGACGTGCAGCAGTTCCTGATGTCTATGAGAACGATGATTTTGATTTTGCCATAGGTAAGGCAAATAGGTTATTGGACGGGACCGACTTGACAATCATTGGAACCGGTGAAACCGTATACCATGCACATCAAGCGGCTTTGGAGTTGCGTAAATATGGTATTTCAGTCCGGGTACTGGATATGTCCTTTATTAAACCTTGTGATGAGGAGGCTGTTTTGAAAGCTGCTTCTGAAACCGGTCGTATTATCACGGTTGAGGAGCATAGTCAGTATGGAGGCCTTGGAGCGATGGTGACTGAAATCATTTCCGAAAATCCCGTACCCGTGAAAATTTTGGGGATTCCTGACGAGAATGTGGTGCATGGGAGTTCTTCCGAAATTTTTGCCCATTATGGGTTGGATGCACCTGGTATCGTGAAAACTACCCTTGACTTCCTTAAGTAAGAAATAATCAGCCTTTAATAATACCTAAAATGAAAAACTTGATAATTGCAATAGACCAAAGCACCTCGGCCACCAAGGCTATGCTGTTCAATGAGAGGTGTGAAATGCTGAAGCGTGTCAATGTCACTCACGAGCAATATTATCCCCGAACTGGATGGGTGGAGCATGATGTTGAAGAAATTTATCGGAATGTGCTGAAAAGCATTGCTGAGTTGATTGAAGAGGAAACGGCAGACAATATGTATTCGTTGGCTATCACTAATCAACGCGAGACGGTGGTTGTATGGAATAAACATACGGGTAAACCGGTATACAATGCTGTGGTATGGCAATGTATGCGTGGTGCTGATATCTGTAATGACTTGAAAAATAGAGGATACAGTGAGTTTGTACAGGTAAGAAGTGGCTTGTTGTTAGACCCCTATTTCTCGGCGAGCGGTGTGAAGTGGATACTTGACAATGTGGAGGGAGCCCGTCAGGCTGCTGATAATGGAGATTTATTGATGGGGACCATTGACACGTGGCTGATTTGGAAGTTAACCGATGGTAAACGCCATGTGACAGATTATACGAATGCTTCCAGGACCCTTTTATTGAATATTCATACAATGCAATGGGATAATGACTTGTTGGAATTGTTCACTATACCCAAAATCATGATGTCGGAATTGTTGCCTTGTGATGCTGTTTTTGGAAAAACTACGGTAGGTGGGCTGTTCAAGAGCCCTATTGCCATTGCCGGTGTATTGGGCGATTCGCATGGGGCACTGACTGGGCAGATGTGTTTTGAAGAGGGATTAGGTAAGGTCACTTATGGTACCGGTTCATCAGTAATGGTGAATATTGGCGAAAAGGTTGCTACAGCTCCTCGGGGATTGGTCACTTCCATAGGTTTTGCCGCACTTGGAAAAGTGTTCTATGCTTTTGAGGGGAATATTCATTGTACTGGCGGTACTATCAAGTGGTTGGAACAGAGATTGCAGATGATCGGTTCGCCCGATGAAGCAGAAGAACTGGCTGTTACTGTGGAAGACAATGGAGGGGTGTATGTTGTACCGGCTTTTGCCGGACTGGGTGCTCCTTGGTGGCAAGGGGATATAAAGGCGGCCATTTTAGGGATGACTTTAGGTACCGGGAAGCCACATGTTCTTAGGGCGGCGCTTGAATCCATAGCTTATCAAGTTAATGATTTAGTCAAAGCGATGACCACTCAGGCAGGTATAAAACTGAAAGAAATCAGGGTTGACGGAGGACCTACAAAAAATAAATTTTTAATGCAGTTCCAGGCTGACTGTTTACGTGTACCGATCAATTGTTCGGATGTTGAGGAGGCCTCGGCTTTGGGAGCTGTTGTGATGAATGGAATGGCCCGCAAGATATGGACGAGCTTTGAACAAGTGGCCGTATTACGCCGGAGCCGCTACCGAATAGAACCGCAGGGCAACTTACCACTGATGGAGAAATGGTGTGAAGGCTGGCTGAAAGCAGTAAATCAATTAATCGGATAAATATCTTCTAAGTATAATTTTAACACCAACTATTTACGATGAAAAACAAGGAAAGAATGTGCTTCGGTATAATTATCGGCACCCGTGCTTATTTTAATTCAGAATTGGCCAAAGATGTTCGCAAACAGCTGTTGAGAACACTTGCAGACGAAGGCTATGACTATGTAATTTTACCTGAAGATGCTACTCCTACTGGCAGTAGCAGTATTGAAACCCGTGAAGACGGATTGAAATGTGCCGAACTGTTCCGTCAAAATCGTGACCGTATTGACGGCATTATAGTATCTCTACCCAACTTTGGCTTTGAGATTGGAATAATCAATGCTATCAGTGTGGCTGATTTGAATGTTCCCATTTTGGTACAAGCCTGTGACGACGAGAATGACAAGGTGGACTTGGACAGCCGCCGTGATGCTTTCTGTGGTAAAATTTCTGTTTGCAATAATTTGTATCAATATGGTATTCCTTTTACAGATACCACGCTGCATACCTATTCTATATACTCTGAACTATTGGCTAAGGATATTAATAAGTTCGCCGGTATCTGTCGTGTGGTCAATGGTTTGCGCCATGCACGTGTCGGTGCTATCGGTGCCCGTCCAGCCGGTTTTCAGACGGTACGTGCCAGTGAAAAACTATTGCAGAAGAGTGGTATTACAGTCGTTCCAGTCGATCTTTCTGAAATACTCGGTGCTGCCCGTAAGATTGAGGATACAGATGTGGAACTGCTGAAGAAACTTGAAGAGATTAAGTGCTACGCAGTAGTTCCTAAAGAATACAATGACAAGCTAGTGCTTCAGGCAAAGTTTGGCGTGGCTGTAGAACGGTGGATTGAAGCCAATCAGATTGATGCTGTGGCTGTGCAGTGCTGGGACTCTTTGGAACAGAACTATGGTTGTGCAGCTTGTGTGACAATGAGTATGCTGGGTGAAAAACTACTACCTGCCGCTTGTGAGGTTGATATTGCCGGTGCTGTATCCATGTATGCTTTGACATTGGCAGCGCAAGGTCAATCGGCATTACTTGACTGGAACAATAATTTTGCGGAAGACCGGAATAAATGTGTGTGTACTCATTGCGGTAATTTCCCGAAATCGTTTGTCAGAAATGACTTAAAGCTTGGTACACTTGGCGTTCTGGGACGTACGCTAGGTAAGGTCAATACATTCGGTGCTGTATATGGCAAAGTGACTAAAGGTGATTTCACATTCTTCCGTATTTCCACTGATGATACTAAAGGCGTTATCAAGGCTTATTTGGGTACTGGTGAAATCACGGATGATCCGTATGGAATGGATGGATGTATAGCTGTTACCAAAGTGGATAACTTACAGATTTTGATGAAACATATTTGCAAGAATGGTTTTGAACATCATGTGGCTATGGTTCGTAATGATGTAAAGAATATTCTGAATGAGGCCATCGAGGGTTATTTGGGGTGGAATCTGTATGTGCATGAATAAATAGGTAAACACACGGTAAACAACAGAAAATAAATTATGATACTTGTTGACAACTATATTGGGGCCATTCTGTGTTGTGTCTATTGTTGCCTCTGTTGGGGCTCTTGGGCGAATACGCAGAAGATGGTGACATCGAAAAGCTGGAGTTTTGAGCTTTTCTACTGGGATTTGACTTTCGGTTTATTTTTCACAGCTCTGTTAGGTGCCCTGACATTGGGTAACTTGGGAAGTGAAGGTCGTACTTTCTTTGAGGATTTGGCAGTAATGGACTGGAATAGTATGAAGTATGCGCTCCTGGGCGGTATTGTATGGAATTTCGGTAATATCTTTCTGACAGCAGCTATTGCTGTAGCTGGGATGTCGGTAGGTTTTCCCATTGGTGGGGGCTTAGCTTGGATAGGCGGTATAATTTTTAATTATCTACTGATATCTTTAGCTGGCGAAGTATACCCTGGAAACCAGACATTGCTTTGGATAGGAGTAGCTGTTATTGTGATAGCTATCTGCATTTGTGGCAAGGCTTATGGAAAGATGTCGGCAAGTCAGGCGTCTACTCCTAAAAAAGGTATCTTATTGGCTATTGTAGCGGGGTTGGCCATTATGTTCTTCTATGGCTTGGTTGTAAAATCACTAGATCCTCAGTATGTAACGGGTGGTACGGGAACACTGACTCCCTATACCGGTGTATTTTGTTTTGCTGCCGGTGTCCTTATCACGACTCCTGTCTTTAATACGTTTGCTATGAGTCATCCGGCTCAGGGAAACAAGGTGACAATGAAGGATTATCTGAAAGGTGACACCCGTACACATCTGATTGGTATGTTGGGAGGTTTTATTTGGATGAGTGGTATGGTAGTCAGCTTTATGGGAGCTGGTTCTGCCAATCCGGCTATAGCCTATGCATTGAGCAATGCCGCACCGGTGGTAGCCATGATTTGGGGATTCTTTGTATGGAAGGAGTTCAAAGGCGCTCCAAAGGGGACTGTACCTATGATTGCAACCATGTTTGTGCTCTTTGTTGTGGGGCTGGTACTGATTACTCTTTCAAACTGATATTTTAAATTCATTGTTAACCCAAAATAATATTAAATGAAAACGATTGTAACACAAATTAGACAGAAAAGGTTAATGGCCTTAGTGCTGTTCCTTTTGGTAGGTATGACATCTGTTTTTGCACAGAAACAAGTAAATGTATCTGGCAGAATTACTGATGAGCTTAATGAACCGATGATTGGTGTAAGTGTATTGGAAAAAGGAACGACAAATGGTGTTATAACTGATTTGGATGGCAATTATGCCTTATCAGCGAGCGAGGGTTCCACTATTGTCTTTTCGTATATCGGGTATGTGACCCAGGAAAAGAAAGCCGTTGCAGGTACTATGAATATTATACTGAAGGAAGATAGCAAGACTTTGGATGAAGTGGTTGTTGTAGGATATGGTGTACAGAAGAAAAGTTCCGTAACAGGGGCGATTTCTTCCGTAAAAGCAGAAGATTTTGAAAATCGTACCATAACCAATGCTGAGCAGGCCCTGCAGGGTAAAACAGCCGGTGTGCAAATTATTTCTGCATCTGCGGCTCCTGGTTCGAATCCCGCCATTCGTATCCGTGGATATAGCAGTAATGCCAGTTCAGATCCTTTGTATGTAGTCGATGGCTTGCGTACGAAAGACATCAGTAACCTCGATCCGAATGATATTGAGAGTATGGAGGTGTTGAAGGATGCTGCTTCTGCTGCTATCTATGGTGCTCAGGCTGGTAATGGTGTTGTCTTGATTACCACCCGGAAGGCAAAAAAAGGAGTTCGTCGTATTTCTTATGATTTCCAGTTGTCCTCTCAGTCTTTAGGTCGTACTCCTGATATTCTGAATGCTCAGGAATATGTCAATTATATGACTGAAGGTAATCTTATTCCCAGAGAAACAATAGATAGGTATTGGGATGGAAAGACAAATACCGATTGGGTAGAAGAGACATTTGAATCATCCATGATGCAGCGTCACAATGTCAATTTTCAAGGTGCCAATGATAATGGCTCATTATTCGCTTCACTCTCTTATTTAAGTAATAATGGTCCCATTGTTGGCAATAAGGATGTTTTTGACCGCATTACCGGTACTGTCAATGCAGATTATAAAGTAAAGGATTGGTTGAAGTTCACGACAAACAATTCATTTTCCCGTTATCATGTACAGTCTGTAAGCGAAGGCTCAGCAACCGGTTCTTTGATGCTGTCTGCCATTCAGCTTGACCCTCTTACTCCAGTTACCTATACACCGGATAAACTGCCTGACACTATGATTAATTATATGAACCAAGGGCATACCTTGCTTCAGAATGCCAATGGTGATTATTATTCTATTTCCCCTTATGGTGACTCCAATAATATCAATCCGTATATTATGCGTGACCGTGGTACAACGAAAAGAGATGGTTTTGTGTTCAGCGGTTCCACTTATCTGGATTTTACTCTGATTAAAGAACTTGTCATCACTTCACGTTTGGGATATCGCTATACTTATAGCAACTCCTATGGCTATACTATGCCTAACATTACCTGTTCTGATCTTTATCAAGATTATGTATCGGTAAATGCTACAAGCTCTAATACAACGTATTGGCAATGGGAAAACTTTGCTAACTACACTAAGACATTTGCAGATAAGCACAATGTAAACGTGATGCTTGGTATGTCTTATTCTTCCAATACCTCTTTTGGAGTGACAGGAGGAATCAATGGTAGCCGTTCTGGTGACAAGGTTGATTTAGGTATTACCAAGTTGGATCCCAACTATGCCTATTTTGCGTTCCAAACTGGTACTGCTACCCGTACGGTAAGTGGTGGAGAGAAAAGGAGATATGCAAATCTTTCTTACTTTGGTCGGGCTTCTTATGACTATGCGGGTAAATATTTTGCTCAGTTCACTCTTCGTGCGGATGCTGCCGACTTGTCTATTCTTCCTTTGCAGAAACGTTGGGGCTATTTTCCGGCTGTATCTGTTGGCTGGGTGCTTTCCAATGAGAAGTTTATGGAGAATCTCAAGTCGATTTCTCATTTGAAATTACGTGCAAGTTGGGGACAGAATGGTAGTATTGCTGGTTTGGCAGACTATATGTATGATGCTACAATTCTGTCTGAAATCAATTATCCAATGTCCGGAGATGTATCTTATGAAACGGGTTCACTGCCCTCTGCAACAGGCAACTATGATTTGAAGTGGGAAACTTCCGAACAAATCGATTTAGGTATTGATCTTCGGATGCTGAACGACCGGTTGAGTTTCGGATTTGACTA
>ERZ1504939.379-NODE-379-length-15035-cov-4.891923_pt1 | contig 15035 bp, 19 predicted proteins | sample MGYA00574600_ERZ1504939 | MGnify/ENA primary metagenome ERZ1504939 (study PRJEB39906, sample SAMEA3182065) | gut metagenome | biome: human; feature: gut; material: Stool; isolation source: human stools | place: Canada | collected 2013-01-28 ...
ATATGGCATGTATCATAAAAAAGAAATAAAAAACTTGCTTTTCTTTTATATTATTTCTATATTTGATGTAGTCCTGGGCTAATATTTTGACTACAAGGTTATTTTTTAGAATTCGCGTGAGGATGGGCAATGGATAAGAAATTGGCAGTGTGTTTGGTTACGCTATATTCACGAATAGCTCTGCGACAAAAATCAAGAATTACAATGGTTATTCTTGAAGATGTTATTAGTAAAACCAAACCGTCATTGACAAAATCCGACCTTGACAAATATTTAAGGATAAAAGCGGCAATGGCTGGTGAACAAATACAACAATCACGCCGAAGAATCGGTTTCTAAATAAAAATGCTACGAATATGAAAACAAATGAATTATATCTCAAAACATTGTTCTGTTGCTGTGCTTGTGATGGAGAAATCGCACAAGAAGAAGTGGATATGATTAAAGAATTAACCGAAAATAGTACCCTTTTTCAGGAGATTCAAGTAGAATACTCAATTAATGAGTATGTCAATCAGATTAATAGTCAAGGAAAAGCCTTTTTGAAAGATTACCTTAGTGAACTTTCAAATACAGTTCTTTCCGATGATGAACAAATCACACTAATTGACCTTGCCATAAAAATGATAGAAGCAGATAAGCAAGTCCTTTATTCAGAGGTTAAATTTTTCAAGAAAATCCGAAGCCGAATAACTGTAAGCGATGAACAGATTCTATTAAAATTATCTGGCATAGAAGATTATTTACAACCTGACATTTGCGCTGAAAATAAAGATTTCGAAGATGTTGGAGGATTTAAACAAATATCTTTCTAATAATATGGGTGAATGTAAACCATTGATTCAAGTCCAGACTTGCGCAACAAAAAGAGTTGATAGGGAAATTCATCATTCCGTGGTAGGGAGATGTAGAGGGCGGAACTGAAATCACGCAGATATTACAGCCCATACCTCTATTCTCGAAAATCAAGTAAAATAACCGGGGCAAGAAGAAACAGACTGTCATTGCAAAACTGAAAGCATTCTTCGATAGGTTCTTTGATATTTCGAGAGGAACATTCAATGTTGTGAACTGAATATTCCGTCTAATGCTGCATTGTTCAAAATCATAAACGGGTAAAAAATAGAAAGATACATGTGGAATTTTCTGTCTTTTTTGTAACTTTGCAAAAAGACAAATTATGAATACCTCATTTTGGGAGTCAAATTTATTTCAAACGCTCGTGCTGATTGTTACCATTGGGGCAACAATCGGCATCGCATTATGGCAGTTTTATGCCCATAAGCGAAAGGAATTGAGAAACGCAGTGTCAATCTTGTTGCTTCAGATAAATGACATTGAGAAAAACATTGAGTATATATTATCTGAAGGGCTTATAAACGGCTGCATCCAAGAAGTGCCGATTCATTACTCTACTATAATTTTTGAAGAAAATCAGTGGAATAAATACGCTCACAGTGTTGTCGGGCACATATCTCAGGAGGCATTTGAAAAAATTGATACCTTTTTTAAGGTTGCCCAAAGAATACGTGAACAACAGATTTATATCAAACAAAAAATACAATTGTCAACAGAAAATAAAGCCTATTATTACTATAGTGCTGTGTATAACCAGATAGTTATTACAGGTCAACCGCTACAAAACATTCAATCAATTGTCGACAGGTTCAATGAGTCGATAGTGCCATCGTATATTCAGAAAGAATTGGCTTTGGGATTGGAGAAGACCTTGAAGCAATATCATAAATTGTCAGATGGTATCGCTTATACGGAATTAGTCAAACTAAAGCAGTGATATATTGAAAATATTTGCTAACTTTGTAATTAGGAAAAGCGTTCTTTTGAATTACTGCAAAACGAGGTGAAATACAGAATTTTGCTGGTTTCTAAATCGTTACCTATTAAGCTGCGAAAAATTGCAAGTACTTGAATTTTAACAAGAAAGAAAATTCGCCATGTCTTGCAGTGTGGTAGGTGATATCTTTCCGGATGCCTGCCGCTTTGGCGATGGTTTTCAGATAACGGTTGATTGCCTGGTTGCAAGGCACGGGGAAAATGGGCTGCTTCGCCTTCTCTCCGTGATAAGTGGCATACCTCGCTATCAGCTCCTCGGCAGGCTCCAGCAGCGGCACCGCCACACGCTGCGAAGTCTTCTGGCGGTGGTAGTTGAGCCAATGCGAGCCGTCTATCCCCAACGTGATGTTCTTATTCGTCAGCATCAGAATATCCACGTAAGCCATGCCCGTATAGACGGAGAACATGAATATGTCCCTCGCAATGCCCAAGTGGGGCGGCAGCGTGACTGCCTTGAGCCGCCTGATTTCTTCCTCCGTAAGATACCCTTTTTCCACATACTCCTTGTGCACCTTCAGCAGGCATACCGGGTTGTTCGTTATCCACTCATTCTGTATGGCCAGATTCATAATCCGCTTGAACCGTGCGATATGCTTCAGCGCCCCGTTGACGGCACAGCGAACCGTACCTTCACGGCGGTAGCCCTGCAGGTAGGCGAAGACTCATAGACAAAAGCCTTGTCTATGGCCTCTATGGAATAGTCTGAGAGATGGAACTTGATACGAACGAAATCGAGCAGGTGTTTTCTTGTGACGATATATCCGCGGTAGCTTCCCGGGCGCAGGTTCTTGCGCTCTACGGCCTCGTGATAGTCGAAAAGTTTGGTGATGGTGGAGTATTCGTTCTCTTTGGCCTTGAACTGCAGCTTGAAGTTTTCGATGCTCAGTTCATAATGTTTCTGCTGAATCCGTTCGACGGTTTCAGTGACGAGCAGCCCGGTTTCCTCGATAACCCGGTTTGCTTCCCGGTCAGCTTCTGTCTTTCCGGCAGCCCTCTGCGCCTTGGCAATCCACGATGCCGGACGTATTGATACATTCAGGGGAAAGTCGTATCTTTGTCCCCCGACAGTGACTCGGCAATACAGCGGGACTGTATTCGCCTCTTTTTTGGTTCTGCTCTTTCTTGCCCAGAACAGAACTGAGATTTTCTTCGTTACACTCATTTTTTAGTAGTTCATGAGTTCCTTCGAAGATTGCGGTAAAGGGAGGTTGCTGTGTCACCTAATTTGGCACCGAAATCGTGTCTGTTTTTTTCGATGCCTATTTAGAAGTAACAAAAAAACCCACTAAAACTTGCGATTTTAGTGGGTTTTTAGCTGCAATTAGCTGTATCGTAGTTGGACTACCAGGATTCGAACCTGGACAAACAGAACCAAAACCTGTTGTGCTACCATTACACCATAGTCCAAACATAGGGCTTTCTGTTAAAAAGCGGTGCAAAGATAAAAGGAAGCCCCGAAATATCCAAATATTTCGGGGCTATTTTTACTGCCGAAGCATCATTTCCTTAATTACTTCTCTTTAGGCTACCGTTATTTGGCGATAATCAGATAGTAATTCTTCTTGCCGCGCTGTACCAGCAGGTATTTTTCGTCCAGCAGGTCGGCTGTCGTAATCACCTGGTCGAAAGCAGCCAGTTTCTCCTTATTCAGAGAAACGCCACCGCCTTGCACCAGCTTACGCATCTCGCCCTTGGAAGCGAATACAGCAGCATTATCCACGAACAAATCCACCGCCTTCACACCGGCAGCCAGTGCATCACGGGATATTTCGAACTGGGGAACACCCTCGAACACAGCCAGCAGCGTATCTTCGTCCAACTTCTTCAGTGCATCGGAAGTTGCATTGCCAAACAAGATGTTGGATGCATCCACAGCAGCGTTATAGTCCTCTTCGGAATGAACCATGATAGTCACTTCCTTGGCCAGGCACTTCTGAAGGACGCGCAAATGGGGAGCAGCCTCGTGCTCGGCCGTCAGAGCGTCAATCTCCTCCTTGGACAGTGCAGTGAATATCTTTATGTAGCGTTTGGCATCCTCGTCGCTCACGTTCAGCCAGAACTGGTAGAACTTATATGGAGAAGTGTAGCGCGGGTCGAGCCAGATGTTTCCGGACTCTGTCTTGCCGAACTTGCCACCGTCGGCCTTCGTAATCAGCGGGCTGGTCAGTGCAAATACCTCCCCACCGTTCGTACGGCGAATCAGTTCGGCACCAGTGGTGATGTTACCCCACTGGTCGCTGCCACCCATCTGGAGCTTGCAGCCTTTGGTTTCATACAGATGAAGGAAGTCGTACCCCTGCAACAGCTGGTAGGTGAATTCCGTGAAGGAAAGACCGTCACGTGCCTCACCGTTCAGACGCTTCTTTACAGAATCTTTCGCCATCATATAGTTCACGGTGATGTGCTTACCCACTTCACGGGCAAAATCGAGGAAAGTGAAGTTCTTCATCCAATCGTAGTTGTTCACCAACTCGGCACGGTTGGGGGCATCCGAATCAAAATCCAGGAACTTGGAGAGCTGGGCCTTCATACCGGCCAGGTTGCGCTGCAACGTCTCTTCCGTAAGCAGATTGCGTTCGGCAGACTTTCCGGAAGGGTCACCAATCATACCCGTAGCACCGCCAATCAGTGCCAACGGCTTGTGTCCGCAACGCTGGAAGTGACGCAATATCATCACACTGCAAAGGTGCCCGATGTGCAAAGAGTCCGCAGTAGGGTCGAAACCAATGTATGCAGTCACTTGTTCCTTAGCCAGAAGTTCTTCCGTACCCGGCATCATATCGTGGAGCATGCCACGCCATCTTAATTCTTCTACAAAATTCATCGAATGATTAAGTTATCTGATTAATTATTTAAGTGATTATCTATGAATTGTTTGATTCCTATTTTAATCTGCGCAAAAATACGACTCTTTATTCGAAGAAACAACTCTTAGGGTTTAAAAAAGACTTTGCAGACATTTCTCCGGAGTGTTTCTCCAAGCTCCTCGGGAGAGATGCCGCGCACTTCGGCAGCGCGTGCATACAATTCCCCGATGGAAACTTCGCTTTCATCCGTTTCGATGAACAGCCGGTCGGCAGGTACCCGGCACAAGGCTGCTTCCTGGTATTTCTCCCCGAATGAAAGGTAAAAGCCATGTTTCAGATATTCCTCCACCAGCGCCGCCTTGCCACGGAAACCATGTATTATCCACGGATTCGACGGGCGCAAGTCCCGCTTCACCTTCAGCAGTTCATCAACCGCCTTCACCAGATGAATCACCAGCGGCTTTCCCACTTCCTCTGCCAAACATGCCTGGCACCTGAACACTTCCACCTGCAAATCCATCGGAGCATCTGCCAGCTTGTCCAGCCCGGCTTCGCCCACGGCAAGTACTTGGGGATGGCGCACTAACTCCTCCAGGCCGCACACCCTGCTAGCCACAGCACCTTCGGCTCCTGAGTGTTCACCTCCACTCCGACCTATATGCCAGGGATGTATCCCCACCGAATACCATCCGCCGCTCTGTGGAGAGAACGTTTCGGGATAGCAATTTGCAATGGCAGTTCCGGGTACTTGCGGAAGCCGGTGTGTATGTATGTCAACTGGAATATTCATGGAACGGGATCATATCCGGAACCTCCCCAGGGATGGCAGCGCAGAATGCGCCTGACTGCCAGACAAAACCCCTTGAAAGGTCCGTGTTTCTTGATGGCCTCCACCGCATATTGCGAACAAGTGGGGGTAAAACGGCATGAAGGCCCTATCATGGGCGATATGCACTTCTGATAGAAATAGATGGGAAGCAGCAGCAGATATGAAAGCAGACGCTTCATGACACCTGCGGAGTTTGCTCGGTTTCAGCATTTGCCGCTACCTTCTCGGCAATGCGTGCCAAAGCTGTCTTCATACGGTCCTCGATGACAGAAGAGTCTACCAACTGGTCCGAAAGATAGATGAAGGCCACGGCCAGACGGCACTTTTTTTCCGTCAACACTGCCAGCAGTCCGTGTTTGTTCATGCGGTAGGTTTCACGTATCTGGCGTTTCACGCGGTTGCGCTTCACCGCCCGCTTGAAACGGCGTTTCGAGACACTTACAAGAATGGAAACGGGTGCCTCCAGCTCCTCCACCGGCAGATACACCACACGCAAAGGGAAAACCGAAAACGAACGTGAGCCGCCCGCAAACATCTTCTCTATCACTTTCTTCTTGTCCAACCGTTCGGACTTACGCAAGGTATTTGGCATGGGGTGATGAGTTATAAGTTATGAGTGATGAGTTATGAGTGATAAGTTATGGGGCGATACAAAAACGAGCTACAAGTACCTGGCGACATAAAAGCACAACCACTTGTAGCTCAATTTTATAAATCCATTGTTATGCCTACAAGCTATAAGCAAATCACTCATAACTTATAACTCATAACTCTTTTTACTTTCCTTTATTATTTTCCTTGATAAACATGTCAAGCGCCGCCGTCATTGAGGGTGCCTGCACGCTGGGAGCTTCCAGGTCAAGACGCAGCCCGGCATCACGGACTGCCTGGGCAGTGGTAGAGCCGAATGTTCCGATCTTGATTTCCTTCTGGTCAAAATCAGGGAAATTCTTCTTCAAGGCACTGATGCCTGCCGGACTGAAGAACACCAGCATGTCATAATCAAAAGCCTCATCTGCAGCAAAGTCATTGCTGACAGTACGGTACATGACAGCTTCCGTGTGCTGAATCTTATTCTTATCCAGCAGATTCTTCACGTCATCATTGTGTACATCCGACATTGGTACCAAGTACTTTTCAGTCTTATGCTTAACAATGGAAGGTATCAAATCGTCAATCTTCCCGGTGTTTCCGAAGAAAATCTTACGCTTACGATACTGCACATACTTTTGGATATACAGAGCAACGGCCTCCGTCACGCAGAAATACTTCATTGTTTCGGGAATTGTCACACGCAATTCTGTACACAAGTGGAAGAAATGATCAATAGCATGACGCGAAGTAAAAATAACGGCAGTATGATCCAATACCGAAATTTTCTGTTGTCTGAACTCTTTCGCTGAAAGGCTCTCCACTTTGATAAATGGGCGAAAATCTATTTTCACACCATACTTCTCGGCGATGTCGTAGTAAGGAGATTTCTCTGATGCCGGTTTCGGCTGCGACACAAGTACTTTCTTAATTTTCAACGTCCTAAAATTTTATTATCAAATAACTGTTTAGCTGCATCACACCTTGATATAACACAAAACAAGGCATGATTTCAAGGGCACAAAAGTACACAATTAAAAGCAAACCGCCATATAAATTGTTACAAAAAAGCTTTAACCACTTGTATAACATCAATATTTTAGCAAAAAAGGCTAAAATCAATCCTATTATTATCGTCAGCTGCAAACTCAAATCAAAATAGACTATGAACAGAGCAAACGGGAAAAGGGCGAATCCCAAGTAATAAAGTAGCGTAGAATAGGACTCAAGCCATAGTGTTGTAACACTTTCGTCAAAAAAAATCCAACCCAGAAAAGAGTAGAGCATCCACTTCAAGCACAAATAGAGGAGACACACACCGATGTAAATCCCCAGCAGAAATCCCGGCGGCACATGGTGTACCAATTCCGGCTGTATATCATTGAAGTAGCTGAAGATACAGACACCCACAAGGATGCAGGTTTGCAGGATGAGCAACAGCAGATAGCGCATATCGGCGGCTGTGGAAGTGGCAAATATGCTGGTACGTTCGCGATGAAGCAGGAAATCCTTCACCAGCTGCAGCAGGAACTTGCGGCTGCGTGACAAAACATAGGCCGACAGAAAGAAACAGCACAAAAGAACCACGGTGATGCCATCGTCCATTCTCGGAGAATATGGGATAGGAATCCCCTCCGTCCCCACTACTGCACAAGCCATCAACAGTCCTATCATATTGCAGCGAATTTACGGATGGAGGCGTCCCACAAGGGAGTGGTATGTATCAGTTCCACGGCTTCCTGCGGCGTCTGAGCCACATGCCAGATGGCACCGTGCTGCACGCGCATGAAGTTTTCGTCCACTGCCTGCCGGAGCATATCGAGCAGAGGGTCGAAATAGTTCTTGACATTCAGTATCACAATCGGGTTCAGATACAGTCCGAGTTGCTTCCAAGTGATGATTTCCAGCAGTTCTTCCAGGGTGCCGCAACCACCGGGCAGGGCGATGACGGCATCGCTCAGGTCGGCCATTGTCTTTTTCCGCTGGTGCATGCTTTCCACTTCCACGAGTTGGGTAAGTCCGGTGTGATGCCATCCCTGCTCCACCATGAAGTGGGGAATGACGCCCGTCACCTCTCCCCCTGCCCGGAGTGCCGCATCGGACACAGCGGACATCAGTCCCATATTTCCCGCACCATTAATCAGGCGAATTTGCCGCTGCCCCAGCAAAGCGCCCAGCTCACGGGCTGCATCGAAATAAACGGAATCTATCTTTGTGCTCGAAGCACAATATACGCATACGGAATTTATCTTGTTCATCATCTTGCCACACCCTTTTTTAGGTATCGCCACAAAGGTACATGATTTCGGGGAGATTTGAAACAAGAGAGTCTTATTTCCAAAGTTCTTCCGGATTTGTGGTGCGGACGCTGTTCTCGAACAGCCATTGGGTGCCACCGCTCCGAACGGTAAATCCGACGGGAATAGGTGCAAGTCTCCGGTCACCCGGCAAGGGGTCGCCTGTTTCATCGTCCATGCGGCTCAGTTCATGCATGCTGTACCAATAGTTATTTTTGGCCATATACGTGTCATAGTATTGCCCTTCATTTGCTTTTCTGTTTATAGCCTTACACAGACCGTTCGATAGGAAAAAATACGAAAAAGCTCTTCCTTCTCACTCATATCTGTCAATTTTCCATAAATTTGCAATGGACCTAAAACATCATGATGTGAAATACAAACGTTGGATTTACTTAACCGTCACTTTCGTCATCATATTGGCAGGACTTGCTTCCCGGAAATATGGCAATGCATTGCCTAAATTTATTGCAGAGTATATTGGCGATACACTTTGGGCAGCTATGGTCTATTGGGGATTACGCTTTCTCTTCCCTTCGGCATCCATACTCAAAGTGGCCGCAATCTCCTTACTGTTTTCTTATTGCATAGAAATCAGCCAATTATACCAGGTCGATTGGGCGAATGCCATACGAAACACCACGCTCGGAGCATTGGTCTTCGGGCATGGATTTTTATGGTCGGATATGATATGTTATACTGTCGGGGTAATGTTATCTGCCACCGTAGATTCTTGCGCTTCCTTTTCTTCTTCGGATGAAGCAGTATAAAAACAAGACGCGGACAAAGGAACACAGATTCTATGCAAGCCGCTATTATCCCCGCCAAAAGCATTCGTAGGACACATTTCACGAGGCTACACCTTTTACTCCGGATGGCTACACCCTTTCTATGCGATGGTATAGCCATCTGCAAAAAAGGGTGTAGCCCGGCACGGAGGATAGTTACAACATTAGAAATGGTATGACTGTTATATGACAAAAAAATATCCTAACATGCAAGATATGGGATATCTGATGTTAGGATAACGATAAAAATAGTCAATTCATATCAAGGCAAGACGGCCTAATTATCAATACAAAAGAGACTGCGTTTGTTTATGATAAACTGCATTTTTCTTTTGAAGATTTACGGCTATTGACAAGAGAAGCTACTAAATAAAAGATATTAATGATTACATAGCATAGAAAAAACTTCCACACTTTAATCGTTTCTTTTAGCCACTCCTCAACCCATAAGATATCAATCTTATCCCCACATCGATTTTCAATCTCATATTTATAACTAATTTCACAATTAATAATTGCGTATATAATTAATAATGAAAGAATTATTGATGTGGCAACAAACACAATTCTAAGCCATTTCATAATCTATCTTGTTTTATAAACTACACCTCCTGGTTTGGATATTCTCACTAAATGATTCTGCATTGATATTGGAAGAACAAATCTGTTGACAATAGGAATAGTAGTCCATGTTCCCAAATTACTTGTTTGTTGTAGCCTTGTCCCTTTCAGAGCATTTGACCCACTTTTATTCAACACGTCAGATACCATTGTTGTACAATTATTACTTGTCAGCTTATATTCATCAATAATACGAGCAGAAGAACTGTTATAATAATCACTTTTAGGATTATCTGGCATTGTAGTTGACATATTAATTAAACTTTTCGTCTAAAATATTAGCAACTTTTTCATCTGCCACATCTGTTACTACAAATACAGACATTCCACCAGCTGCTTTTTTTGTCATTGTAAGCTTTTGCTTCATCCCCCATTAACTTTAAAAGAACACCGGAACCATTTCCTAAAGAATTAGAGCTTCTATCTGGCCCTTTATTAGTTCCATTGTATCGTCCGTAGCTATAAACAGTCATATTAGATCCTTCACCAACACTAATCCATGTGTGACCAAAGGACTGAGTTTCAGTGCAAATTCTAATACTATCTCCATTCACATCAATATTAACAACCGGACTATTCGCCCCGTACTGATACGGAGACATCGAATAATACTTCTCGGCAAATCTGTCATTAGTCGTAAACCTTCCTAACGCCGTATCATAATGTCTCGCCCCATAATCATACCAATTCAAACCCTTCTTCGTATCAAACTCCTTGCCGTTATACTTGTAAGGCTGGGTATTGCCTGCAGTGGCAAATACACCACCGAAAGGGTAGTAATGGTTAGTTTCCTCCACAGTGCCAGACTGGTTGATCACTACACGGTTGTTACCCTGATGGTCCTTCAGATAGTAATGATACTGCTGGGTACCGGCCAGGTTGATGTAACCCTCTTCTGTGAGTAACAACTTCTGAGTACCGTTTTCATAGATCACATTACCGCAATAGTCAGTCGTTGTGGTTGTACTGCCTATCTTATGGACTGTTCTCAGTTTCGTGCCGTCAGCACCATAAGTATAGGTAATCGTGCTACCATCACTGAACGATACCGTACTGGGCAAATTTAATACATTATATTGAATATCGGCAATTCCCTTATTCAAATCTTTCGTTAAATTACCATTGACATCGTAGGCATACTCCCCTGCGGCGCTTGCACCGTTCACAAAGGCAGTGTTTGTACCGTATGCAGCGGTACTCACCGCATCCTCCACACAGCTCAACTGATTACCGGTCAATGTGTAAGTCAGGTTATCAAGCAGGCCGTAGGCACTGGCACCAGTCTGGCCATAACGTTGCAAACTCTTGATGTTACCGTTCTTGTCATAACCCGTAACGTTCTCTGAGAAGCGATTCGCATTTGTGCTGATACTTGCTGTCTCGCCATAGGTAGCGTTCAGCATCCGGTCAAGACCGTCATAAGTGAATTTGTAACCACGGACTGTACTTTCGTTCCCGGACTTCCAGGTCATGCTGCTGATGCTGCCGTTGTACTTCGCAGTACCCACACCCGTGTTGTAGTACAGGTTCTGCGTGAAGCGTGTGCCGCTGATTCCCGTCAGCCAGCTACGCAGGTTGTAGGTATAAGTCAGCTTGTTGGTGCTCGTACCGTGATACTGCTTGGTCAGTAAACGACCGAAGTTGTCATAAGTCGCATCGTACAGAGTAATCGCAGTACTGCCAAGACTATGCTGCACTTTGCTTATTCTGTCCGCATGGTCGTAGGTATAGGTATATACTTCCGTGCGCGTGGTCTTTCCGCTGGCAGTATGTGTATGTGTCACACCAGACGGCTTGTTGGAGAAAGTATAAACCGTACTTGTGATGTCGTAACCACTGAGCAAGTTGTTCTGCACAAGCACGGTAGGACTGGAAGAAGGATTCCCCCCTGCAGGGTCAGCCGTCCCAGACTGTCGTACAAATAATACATATAGGAAATGTTATCCAGATAGGAAGTGCCCATGCTGTTAAGCATCCGGAGAGTACGGATGTAGTCCTGCATGACCTACATCATTTGATAGACCTAAAAAACTATCCTAACATACAAGATATAGCATATCTGATGTTAGGATAGTAATTAAATAAATCTCATTGAAAAAAGGCAACTTATATTAGAGTAATATTTTTTATTTAGTATGCAAAAGCTTTATAATCTCACCATTACTTTTTCTTATTTCCACATAAGATTGTCCACAGAAAGTCAGCGCACTATCATTTCCATTAGGAATATGCCCTTCTATTACCCATATTCCATTTACCAAGTTAACAGAAAAAGGTTTTTCTTTCTCTATACTTTCCTTTCCATAAATTTCCAATAGTACGCATTCCGCTATCTTTACTGCAATATCCGCTGTAGGTATAAATCCCTCTGCAGGAACATAGCTTTTCATATCAGTATAAAAATCTGTTGAGAGACTATCATTCATTACATACTCAATCTGTTGAGATGATTGTTGATCTTCTCCGACCTTCGATGTACTGTTTGTACATGACATCGCAAATAGCATTAAAGCAAAAAAATAAGTCCTATACATATTGCTATCTTTTTAAAATACCCAATGAATATGTTCTCTCTGGCTAACAGGAATGTTTAAATCTGGCTTTTGTAGCAATTCTTTCATTCTTTGTTTACCCTTTTCAGCAGGAATATCTTTCGGATTAATATTATTCTTTCGTTTAGGATCTTTGGGATCACTAGGAAGATCACTAGTCACTATTGATGTTTTCTTACTATAAGGATTATATTCTAACAAATCGCCACTCGGCGTAGCCAAATAACCATTTTCTTTTGTTTTCTCAATATATTTTATATCAGCTTTTGAGAATTTATTATTTATATGCTCTGCGTCCGCGTCTCCATGCGAATGAATCGATCCTACAAATCTCTCACCGTTAGGAGGTAAGCTTATAGATACGCTGTGCTCTCCTTCATTGGCTGCACTATAAGAATATCCCTTTAGCTTTCCCTTTTGCTTAACTTCATAAATAGAAGAGCCCATTTCACGTTTACGTATAATAGATGCACCATTATAATACATACCCCAATCTTTAGCTGCTGCTCTTTTAGTCTTAAACAGATCACCAGGAGCATATTCCATACCATTTGGGTCTATGAACTTTACCGGATTATCGGCACAATAAGTATACGGACTCATCGAATAATATTTCTCTGCCAACGGGTCATTCGTCGTAAACCTTCCCAACGCAGCATCATAATGTCTCGCCCCATAATCATACCAGTTCAAACCCTGCTTCGTATCAAGCTCCTTACCGTTATACTTGTAAGGCTGGGTATTGCCTGTAGTGCCAAACACACCACCGAAAGGGTAGTAATGGTTCGTTTCCTCCACAGTACCAGACTGGTTGATCACTACACGGTTGTTACCCTGATGATCTTTCAAGTAGTAATGATACTGCTGGGTACCGGTCAGGTTGATGTAACCCTCTTCTGTGAGTAACAACTTCTGAGTACCGTTTTCATAGATCACATTACCGCAATAGTCAGTCGTTGTGGTTGTACTGCCTATCTTATGGACTGTTCTCAGTTTCGTGCCGTCAGCACCATAAGTATAGGTAATCGTGCTACCATCACTGAACGATACCGTACTGGGCAAATTTAATACATTATATTGAATATCGGCAATTCCCTTATTCAAATCTTTCGTTAAATTACCATTGACATCGTAGGCATACTCCCCTGCAGCGCTTGCACCGTTCACAAAGGCAGTGTTTGTACCGTATGCCGCGGTACTCACGGCATCCTCCACACGGCTCAACTGATTGCCGTTCAGGGTGAAAGTCAGATTATCAAGCAGGCCGTAGGCACTGGCACCAGTCTGGCCATAACGCTGCAATCCCTTGATATTGCCGTTCTTGTCATACCCCGTAACGTTCTCCGAAAAGCGGTTGGCGTTCGTGCTGATGCCTGCTGTCTCGCCATAAGTAGCATTCAGCAGACGGTCCAGTCCGTCATAAGTGGACTTGTAGCCGCGGACGGTGCTTGCCGTTCCTGCCTTCCACGTCATGCTGCTGATGCTGCCGTTATACTTGGCAGGCCCGTTGCCGGTGTTATAATACAGATTCTGCGTGAACTTCGTTCCGCTGATGCCCGTCAGCCAGCCGCGTACATTATAGGCGTAAGCCTGCCTGTCCGCGTCGGAGCCGTGCAGCGACTTCGATTGCAGACGACCAAGGTTATCATAAGCATAGGCAGCAAGCGTCACCTTCGCCCCTCCCAATGTATGCTCCACCTTGGAGAGCCTGTCTGCATGGTCATAGCTGTAAGTGTATGCTTCCGTCCGGCTGTCCTTCCCGCTTGCCGTGTGCGTATGCGTCACCGTGGCAGGCTTGTCCGTAAAGGTATAGACCGTGGATGTCACGTCGTACCGGTAACGGAAAGCGTACCGCTCCAAGTCAGCATGCTCCTATATGAAATTCCCTGCTTACATCCAACATAAGCAGGGAATTGTTTAGATTATAGAATCAGAGATTCTTAATATATCAATATTCGAGCCAAAAATAATCAGGTGTACGTAAAGTATCCCACAACAAAATACCACCGTTGGAGCTACATGAAATTACAATATTGGGAATATTATCAATCCGGTATCGGAACGTACTATCTATGACCCTTTTTCCACAATATAATACCGTATCCAGAGATGTGACACGTATCTTTATTTTTAAACTATCATATCCGCTTTTATCGAAACGGGTGATTTCCATTCCAAGCCAATCTTCATGGTAGTCCAATATTTGGTCATCCGTCTTGTTCACATACAGTCCATTAAAAACAAGGCTGTCATTCACCCAACATTGGATATAATCTTTACCGGTACGCTCCTTAAAACCAGTACCTACTCGAATCATGAAATCATTCTCTGAGTCCAAATGACCAATGCACGCCACCAGCATGGCAAGTATGATTATAAAAATAAATATACGTGTCTTCATATTACTGCCTTCTTTTAAGTTTTTGCCTCCAGTTAGGAATATGCCTATTCAACTTGTTATGGATATAATTATCTCGGACTGTTTGTATCTGAGAACGGTTTAACTGAGTTGCTTTAAGATAATCTCCATCAAAATCTTGAATAACTTTTTTCTGTGTCATCAAGTTTTCCACATTCATTGTATGCCCCAATCCTCCTGAATGACCAAGTTCGTGAGCAAAAGTCCGGTTATCATCATTGTTCAACATATTAGAAACCGCTTTCGTTCCTATTTTCACATCCAGACTATTTTTATA
>ERZ1504939.382-NODE-382-length-14960-cov-5.031466_pt1 | contig 14960 bp, 9 predicted proteins | sample MGYA00574600_ERZ1504939 | MGnify/ENA primary metagenome ERZ1504939 (study PRJEB39906, sample SAMEA3182065) | gut metagenome | biome: human; feature: gut; material: Stool; isolation source: human stools | place: Canada | collected 2013-01-28 ...
GTATTACCTCGATCCAAAAGAACAGCACCTGGAGCAATTACGAGATCATTGTCGTGGAAAATAACAGTACCACACCGGAGATCAAGGACTATTATTCCCAACTGTTGGGATTGTCCGGCGATGATTCTTATGAAGAAAGATGCAAGCTGCATACAGTCTGCGGCCATGACGGCGGTATCCTGCACAGCGGGGACGGACGGATTTCCATTGTGACATATCAAGGTGACTTTAATTATTCTGCGGTCAATGATCTGGGAGCGTCTTATGCTTCCGGTGAGTATATTTTACTGCTGAACAATGATACGGAGGTTATCACAGCCAACTGGATGGAAGAGATGCTGATGTATGCCCAGAGAGAGGATGTGGGTGCCGTAGGTGCCAAACTGTATTATGCGGACAAGACGATCCAGCATGCCGGCGTGGTCATCGGACTGGGAGCACACCGCACGGCAGGACATACCCATTATCGCATCCCGGTACAGAACTTAGGCTACATGGGACGTCTGTGTTATACCCAGAACGTTACAGCGGTGACCGGTGCCTGTCTGTTGGTGAAAAAGAGCCTGTATGAGCAGGTGGGCGGTCTGGATGAGAGCTTTGTGATCTCTTTAAATGATGTGGATTTCTGCCTGAAATTACGTAAACTGGGACTCCTGAATGTGTGGACTCCTTTTGCGGAGCTGTATCATTACGAATCCATCTCCAGAGGACTGGATGATCAGGGAGAAAAGGCAGAGCGCTACAACAGAGAATCCGAGCATTTCCGTGAAAAATGGAAGGCTGAACTGGAGGCGGGAGATCCCTATTACAATCCGAATTTCTCTCTGGATCGCAGCGATTACGCACTGAAGGATCCGGCAGTTAGCGGACGTTAAATAATTCTTTTCAGTAGAGGGAATCTATGGTAAAATATCACCGGAGAGCGTTTACTGAAGATATTGAAAGATAGCGATAAAACAGGAGGATAGGAAAATGAGTTATATGGACGAACTGAATTTCTGGTTAAAAGATGATTATTTTGACCAGAAGACCAAGGAGGAACTTCTGGCAATCCGCAATAATGAAGCAGAAGTGGAAGATCGTTTTTACAAGGAACTGGAATTCGGTACCGGCGGCTTACGTGGTGTGATCGGTGCAGGAACCAACCGTATGAACGTATATACCGTTCGTAAGGCAACTCAGGGTCTTGCCAATTATATTATCAAGCGCGGTACACAGAGTAAGGGTGTGGCAATCGCATTCGACTCCCGCCGCATGTCTCCCGAGTTTTCCGATGAGGCAGCAAGATGTCTGGCAGCCAACGGCATCAAGGCATACATTTTTGAATCTTTAAGACCTACCCCGGAGCTGTCCTTTGCCCTTCGGACGTTAGGATGTACTGCAGGTATTGTAGTTACCGCCAGCCACAACCCTCCTGAGTACAATGGCTATAAGGTATACTGGGAGGACGGCGCACAGGTAACCGCTCCTATCGATAAGGACATCATTACCGAAGTACAGTCCATCAAGGATTATCATACCGTGAAGACCATGAGCAGAGAGGATGCTGTGGCAGCAGGACTCTATGAAGTGATCGGCAAAGAGATCGATGACAAGTACATGGCAGAGCTGAAGAAGCAGATCATTCATCCTGATGTGATCAAGGAAATGGCAGATGACATCAAGATCGTATATACTCCGTTATGCGGTACCGGTAACAAGCCGGTAAGACGTATCCTGTCTGAGCTGGGATTCAAGCATGTCTATGTGGTTCCCGAGCAGGAGAATCCGGACCCGAACTTTACCACATTGGATTACCCGAATCCCGAGGATCCCAAGGCATTTACCTATGCGCTTCGTCTGGCGAAGGAGAAGGATGCGGATATCGTTCTGGCAACCGATCCCGATGCAGACCGTCTGGGTGTGTATGCAAAAGATACCAAGACCGGCGAGTATGTGGCATTTACCGGTAATATGTCCGGCATGCTGATCGCAGAATATATCTTAAGAGAGAAGACGGCGACCGGTACCATGCCCGAGAATCCCGCACTGGTAACTACTATCGTTACCACCAACATGACCAAACCTATTACGCAGGCTTACGGCGTAAAGCTGATCGAGGTACTGACCGGCTTCAAGTTCATTGGCGAGCAGATCAAGCTCTTCGAGCAGACCGGCAGCAACAACTACGTATTTGGTCTGGAAGAGAGCTACGGCTGCCTGGCAGGTACCCACGCAAGAGATAAGGATGCGATCGTAGCAGTGATGTGTCTGTGCGAGGTGGCAGCTTATTGCAAGAAGCACAACATGACTCTGTGGGATATGATGGTATCCATGTATGAGAAGTACGGTTACTTCAAGGAGACCCAGTATACCATCACCATGAAGGGTATCGATGGCGCAAGACAGATCGCCGAGATCATGGAGAAGCTTCGTAAGAATCCTCCTAAGGCATTCGGAGATCTGAAGGTAGAGAAGTTCCGTGATTACCAGAACGATGTTATCATCGACATGGAGACCGGAGAGAAGACCACCACAGGACTTCCCAAGTCCAATGTTCTGTACTTCGAGCTTCCTGACAATGCATGGTGCTGTGCACGTCCTTCCGGAACCGAGCCCAAGATCAAGTTCTACATGGGTGTCAAGGGAACCAGCTTAGAGGATGCACAGGCTAAGGTAGAGAAGCTGACCGAGGATGTAAAGGCAGTACTGTAAGGCAGTGCTCCATAAATCATATTAGTTTTCAAAAGAGCGAATCGCCCGTGCAGGGCGGTTTGCTCTTTTATGAAAAGCTGGAGGTATCTGTGGCAAAGCTAAACAAGGCAAACCTTAAGAAAACTCTATATTATCTGCAACGTAACGGCCTGAGGGAAACCTGGATCTCTGTGAGGGAGCGCCTGACAGAGACAGACCGCTATTTTTTTGTGCCCTGTTCGGAAGCAGAGCTGGTAAGGCAGAGTGATAGAAAATGGGAGAAGCCGATTACGTTCAGTATTGTGGTACCCTTATATCGAACGCCGGAAGCATATCTGAACAGAATGATAACAAGTGTTATGCAACAGAGCTATCCCCATTGGGAACTGATCCTGGCAGATGCCACGGAGGATCACAGTGTTGAGGAGGTACTGAAGCAGCAGGGATTCCTGAAGGAGCAGCCGACGGATGGCGAGACAGAACCTGTCGCAGCAGATCCCAGGCTCCACTATGTGCATCTGAAAGAAAATGCGGGAATCGCTGCTAATACCAATCAGGCGCTTCCCTATGCGAAGGGAGAGTATATCGGTCTGCTGGATCATGATGATGTATTGACACCGGATGCGTTGTACGAAATGGCTGATGCGATCATCAAAGCATATGACAGAGGTGTCAAAGTCGCCTTCGCTTATTCGGATGAGGATAAGTGCGATGGAGAAGAGACCAGATACTATGAGCCCAATTATAAAGAGGAATTTAATTACGATTTAATTCTCAGCAATAACTATATCTGTCATTTTCTGGTAATGGAGAGTAAATTGCTGAAAAGCCTGCAATTCCGTCCGGAATTTGACGGTGCCCAGGACTATGATCTGGTACTGCGCTGTGTAGCGGAAGTGCTGACAGAGGGAGGGCAGACTGCGGAGAAGAGAATACTCCATATTCCGAAGGTGTTGTATCACTGGAGATGTCATGAGGCATCCACAGCAGCCAATCCAAACAGCAAAAAATATGCGTATGATGCGGGGATGAGAGCATTGCAGGATCATGCGGACCGCCGTCATATCCCGGCCACCGCGACAGAGACCAGACATGTGGGATTTTATCGGTTAAAATATAAAGAAGTATGGGAAGCCAGGCCGGATGTGACAGCTGTAGGCGGCAGAGTATTGTCCGGGAAGAATGGCAAGATCATCGGCGGCAGAATGACGGCAGCCGGAACTGTATTTTATGAAGGACTGCCGAAGGGATTCGGCGGATATCTGCACCGCGCGGAGCTGTCCCAGGATGCGGAAGCGCTGGATCTTCGCTGTATCCGTATCCGACCCGAATGCAGGGAAGTGTTTGAAAAAATCGTGGGAGTTCCGTATACCGAGATTCGGAGACTACCGAAAGAGCAGCCGATATTTAATATTACTACGCTGCCGGAGGGTGCGGATATCCGAACCTTAAGTCTGCAGTTGTCCGAAGCGTTACGGCAAAGAGGAAGATTACTCTATCTGCCGGAATATCCGGAGGAGTTTAAACCATTATGAGTGAAATAACGGTTGTTATACCAAATTACAACGGAATGAAATATCTGGCAGAGTGCATGACTTCTCTGTGCAGAGAGCAGCAAAATGCCCCCGGATATGAAGTGCTGATCATCGATAATGCTTCCGTGGACGGCAGCGTGGAATATCTGCAAAAGGAATGGTGTGGGGAAGGTGTGCGCCTGATATCTTTACCGGAAAACACCGGATTCTGTCATGCAGTGAATCTGGGGATACGGGAAGCGAAGACACCATATGTGATCCTTCTGAACAATGATACAAAGGCAGAAGCCGGTTTTGTAAGAGGCTTATATGATGCTATCCGCGAAAATGAAAAGATATTTTCCGTCAGTGCGAAGATGCTGATGTGGGACAGACCGGAGCTCATCGATGATGCTGGAGACCGTTACTGCGTGCTGGGATGGGCCTATTCCCGGGGGAAGGGACAACCGGCGGCGGATTATGATAAGTCTGTCCAGGTGTTTTCCGCCTGTGGCGGTGCCGCAATCTACAGACGATCCGTATTTGAAGAGATCGGTTATTTTGATGAAGAACATTTTGCCTACCTGGAAGATCTGGATATCGGCTACCGTGCCCGGATCTACGGCTATGAGAACCGGTATGAACCGAAGGCGGCTGTGCTGCATTATGGCAGTGCTTCCACGGGATCCAGATACAATCCCCGGAAAACGTTACTTGCGTCTGCCAACAGTATTTATGTGATCGGCAAGAATATGCCGCTTTTGCAGTGTATTCTGAACCTGCCGTTTTTTTTGCTTGGATTTGGCATAAAGTTTTTGTTTTTTTGTAAGAAAAGAATGGGAAAACTATATCTGAAGGGACTGGCAGCGGGCCTGAGAAGATCGGTGGGAACCACGGGAAGACAGCACAAAGTTCCCTTCCGGTGGCATCATCTGGGGAATTATGTGAAGATCCAGTGGCAGCTGTATTTTAATGTGTTTCGAATTCTTATGAAATCTTAAGAAATGGCTTCATAAATTCTTAAGTTGAGAAAAAAACATCGTTATTGTAGAATGAAATCGTTAAAAAGAAGCTTTTCAGACTTACAGATTGGGTGACCCATATGATAAAAGACAACCAGAAAGTCTTTAACAGGCTTCTTGTGATAATGGATGCGCTGATCACAGCCATATCCTTTGTCCTTGCCTATTATATCAAATTTTATATATTGAACGACGGTCCCGGAATCGGTGTCCTGCCTGTGCAGGAGTATTATAAGCTGCTTCCTTTTATTGTGCCCGGTTATATGTTCCTATATTACCGGTGCAGCGTGTATTCCCCGAAGCGAACCGTCCGCCGCAGACATGAGATTTACAGCATTCTGCAGGCAAATACCATCGGCCTGGCGGCATTGATCATTATACTGTATATGATCATCCGTGAGATCAACTTTTCGCGATCCGTCATGGCAATTTTTTATGTGCTGAATGTATTTCTGACTTCGGTATCCCGCATCATAATGAGAAAAGCGTTGCGGACACTCCGGAAAAGGGGATACAATCTGAAGCATATTTTGCTGGTGGGATATTCCAGAGCGGCAGAAGAGTATATTGACAGAATCTTAAGCAATCCCCAGTGGGGATATGTTGTATGCGGTATTCTGGATGAACACATTCCGGGAGGGACTACCTATAAGGGAGTGAAAGTCCTGGGAACGTTGGGGAATCTGGAGTATATTCTTCCGGAGAACAAGCTGGACGAGATCGCGATCACGCTTTCTCTGAAAGATTATGATTATCTGGAAGGTGTTGTGGATATCTGTGAGAAATCCGGCGTGCATACGAAATTCATCCCCGACTACAGCAGTCTGATCCCCAGCAGACCTTACACGGAGGATCTCATGGGACTTCCGGTGATCAATATTCGGTATGTGCCGCTGACCAACACCGGAAATATGATGATCAAGAGAGCCATGGATATTGTCGGCTCCCTGTTCGGCATCATCATTACGTCACCGATCATGCTGTTGTCGGCAATTCTGGTAAAATGTTCCAGTCCGGGACCTGTGATCTTCAAGCAGGAACGGGTAGGACTTCATAATAAATCATTTTATATGTACAAATTCCGCAGTATGGCAATGCAGACTGCAGCGGAGGAGAAAAAGGGCTGGACGGTGCGAAACGATCCCAGAGTCACCGGAATCGGCAAGATCTTAAGACGAACCAGCATTGATGAACTTCCGCAGCTGTTCAACATCCTGAAAGGAGATATGAGCCTGGTGGGACCGAGACCGGAGCGCCCTCAGTTCGTGGAAAAGTTCAAGGAAGAGATCCCGAGATATATGGTAAAACATCAGGTGAGGCCGGGCCTCACGGGATGGGCACAGGTCAACGGTCTGCGTGGTGATTCTTCCATCAAGAAGCGGATCGAGTATGATATTTATTACATTGAGAACTGGACCCTCGGGTTTGACATTAAGATCATTCTTATGACATTTTTTACAGGATTTATCAATAAAAATGCTTATTAACACAAGGAGAAGACAAGATGGCAACAAATTCTAACTACAATGGCGGCAATGGTCAGAGACCAGCCGGAAGCGGAAGAAGACCTTCCGGAAATGGACAGAGACCTGTGGGACAGAGACCTGCGGGACAGCGACCTGCCGGCAACGGACAGAGGACAACATCCGGCAACGGACAGAAGAGAGTATCTGCCAAGCAGCGTGCTGCCAAGAAGAGAAGAAAGGTTATCATCTTCGGTGTAGAGATCGCGGTTATCCTGATCATGGTAGCAGTACTGTATCTGGTAATGACCCACACAAATAATGAAGGCCCCAAGGTAACGGTATTAGAGACGGAGGAACTCCGGATTCCGGAAGAAGTACAACAGGACGAAGCAATGAAAGGTTATATGAACATTGCACTGTTCGGTGTGGATGCAACGAAGGACAGCCAGCTGTACAAGGGCAGCCGAAGCGACAGTATTATGATCGCCAGCATCAATATGGATACCGGCGATATCAAACTGGTCAGTGTATATCGTGATACGTATCTGAACATCGGCACGGACTCCTATCAGAAGTGTAACGCGGCTTATTCCTATGGCGGAGCGGAGCAGGCAGTTAAGATGTTAAACATGAATCTGGATATGGATATTACGAACTTTGTAACCGTAGGCTATAAGGGACTGAGTGAAGTGATTGACGGTCTGGGCGGTGTCTATATCGATGTGGACTCCGAGGAGATCAAGCATATCAATAACTACCAGATCGGTATTGCAGAGGTCTTAAAATGTGACTACACACCGGTAACAGAGACCGGAGTACAGCTGCTAAACGGTCTGCAGGCGACGGCTTACTGCCGTATCCGTTATACCGCAGGTAATGATTTCAAGCGTGCCGCACGTCAGCGTGAAGTGATCCAGGCGATTGAAGATCAGGCGAAGAAGGCCGATTACGATACTCTGTCCAAGGTATTTAACAGTGCCATCGATGATGTTTACACCAGCCTGGATTCCAAGGATATTCTGGATCTGCTGGCTAACATCACAAAATATCGTATTGTGGACGAGGGAGGTTTCCCTGAAGAGACCATGCGTGCCACCGGTAACATCGGTGCAAAGGGAAGCAGTGTAGTACCTTTGGATCTGGAGAGCAATGTTGTATGGCTGCATCAGTTCCTGTTTGATGATGCGAACTACACCGTAACCGACAACGTAAAGGAATACAGTAGAAAGATTGCATCCGATACGGCACCTTATCTGAATAAATAAGAAAAGGAATTGACGAGGGAGTCTTCCGGAGAGCACCGGAGCTCCCTCGTGTCATATGAAAAAGTCTTGTGTAACAGACGGGGATAAAGTATAATAGACCAGAGATTGGGAAAGTAAGGAGCACTCTGCAATGGAGATCGATGTGATCATTCCCCTGTATAAACCGGGGAAAGAATTATTTACATTATTAGATAAGCTTGATAGTCAGAGCGTGCCGATACATGAAGTGATCCTCCTGAACACCGAGGAAAAATATTTTGAGCAGCTGATCTATGGAACCAGATTTCTGGAGAAATATCAGAACATTAAAGTATATCATGTCTCCAAAAGAGAATTTGATCATGGCGGCACCAGACGCATGGGTGTGAAAAAATCTTCCGCAGATATTTTTGTCATGATGACCCAGGATGCCATGCCGGCAGATGACAATCTGATCGAACAACTGACGGAACCGCTGCGGGATCAGGTGGCGGTATCCTATGCAAGACAGCTGCCGAGAGAAGATTGTGCACCGGTGGAATGTTATACCAGGGACTTTAATTATCCGGCACAGTCACGGATCAAATCCGCAGAAGATCTTAAAACATTGGGGATCAAGACATTTTTCTGCTCCAATGTGTGTGCGGCATATCGCCGGGACATCTATGAAGAACTGGGTGGATTCGTAAAACATACCATATTTAATGAAGATATGATCTATGCGGCGAAAGCGGTGGAAGCGGGTTACGCGATTGCTTATGCGGCGGATGCCCGGGTGATTCATTCCCATAATTATACCAATGTACAGCAGTTCCAAAGGAATTTTGACCTGGGGGTATCCCAGGCAGAACATCCGGAAGTCTTCGCAGCATATCCTTCGGAGTCCGAGGGAAAACGAATGGTGAAAGATGTGACAGCATATTTGCGGAAAAATCATATGTCCGGCAAGTTGCTCCATTTTTATATACAATGTGCCTGTAAATATGCAGGTTATCTATTAGGTAAGAACTATCGCAGGCTCCCCGGAAAATGGGTCCTTGCTTTTACTTCCAACAAAGAATACTGGAAACAGAACAGAAAGGATGTATGACTATGTGTGGTATCGTAGGATATATTGGAACAGAACAGGCAGCACCGATCATTTTAGACGGTCTGTCCAAACTGGAATACCGTGGATATGATTCCGCGGGTATGGCTATTTTTGATGGGGAGAAGATCAACACCAAAAAGGCTGTCGGGAGACTTAAGGTTCTGGAAAACCTGACACACGGAGGCGAGTCTATGAAGGGAACCTCCGGTATCGGGCATACCCGTTGGGCAACCCACGGTGCTCCCAGTGATATCAATTCCCATCCCCATATGAATAACGCCGGTACCATTGCTGTAGTACATAACGGAATCATTGAGAACTATATTCCACTGAAGAAAAAGATGCAGGATAAGGGGTATCAGTTCATCTCTGAGACCGATACCGAGGTACTGGCGCATCTGTTAGACTACTATTATAAGGGAAATCCCCTGGAAGCGATCACTAAGGTATTGCATCGTGTAGAGGGTTCCTATGCGCTGGGTATCATGTTTGCCGATCAGCCGGATAAGATCTTCGCTGCCCGCAAAGACAGTCCTCTGATCGTAGGCAAGAGTGAGAGCGGCAGCTTTATCGCATCTGATGTTCCCGCAATTCTGAAATATACCAGAACCGTATATTATGTAGATAATCAGGAAGTGGTGGAACTGAAGGAAGACGGTCTTAGATTCTTCTCAGTGGACGAAGAAGAGATCACGAAAACCCCCGTGACCATCGACTGGGATGCCAATGCTGCGGAAAAGGGCGGCTATGAGCATTTCATGCTGAAAGAGATCTACGAACAGCCGAAGACGATCAACGATACCATTTCTCCCCGTATCAAGGATAATGATATCGTCATCGAAGAACTGAATATGAGCGATGAGGAGATTCAGGAGATCACAAAGATCCATATCGTGGCCTGCGGTTCCGCATATCACACCGGTGTTACCGCAAAATATGTCATTGAAGGTCTGGCAAGAATCCCGGTAGAGGTGGATGTGGCCAGCGAATTCCGTTATCGTGATCCCATCCTGCAGAAGGGCAATATGGTCATCGTTATCAGCCAGTCCGGTGAGACTGCGGATACGCTGGCAGCTCTGCGGGAATCCAAGGCAAAGGGCTTCAAGGTACTGGGTATTGTCAATGTCGTCGGCAGCTCCATCGCCAGAGAAGCGGACAGTGTTATGTACACCTGGGCAGGTCCCGAGATCGCCGTTGCAACGACCAAGGCTTACAGTGCACAGCTGACAGCACTTTACATGCTGGCTATGAAGTTCGCCAAGGTGCGTGGAACCATTGACCAGGAGAAGTTCCAGAGTATGCTGACAGATTTAAGATGTCTGCCGGATCAGATCGAGCTGCTTCTGGGCCAGAAGCAGAAGATCCAGCATTTCGCCAACCGTTATGTGGGAGCGAGAGACATCTTCTTCATCGGACGTGGTATCGACTATGCGATTTCCCTGGAGGGATCCCTGAAGTTAAAAGAGATCTCCTATATTCATTCCGAGGCTTATGCAGCCGGAGAACTGAAGCATGGCACCATTTCCCTGATCGAAGATGGCACCCTGGTAGTGGCTTTGGCAACCCAGCCGGCTCTGTTCCAGAAGACCATCAGTAATATGGTAGAGGTAAAGGCAAGAGGCGCTTTTGTCATGGCGGTTACCATCGAGGGCAACAAAGCCATCGAGAAGGCAGCGGATTATGTGGTATACATTCCCGAGACGAATCCGTACTTTACCAATTCCCTGGCAATCATTCCGTTGCAGCTGTTTGCTTACTATGTGGCAGTGGGACGTGGCTGTGATGTGGATAAGCCGAGAAACCTGGCAAAATCCGTTACGGTGGAATAACAAGAAAAATCCGGAGAGGTGAAAACTTCTTCGTTTTTTTTTGATCTTTCATAATTGCTTCAGAAAGTTATCACAATTCGGTCACATTTGGTGGATATACTATGTTCATAAGGTGAGAGGAAGAAATGAAAATAGTAAAAAATCTCTCACTTACAGATAGGATAGGAGGAAGCATTATGTACGAGAATGATAATTTTTCCGGTTACGAAACCGGAGATGAAAATACAACCGGTACATTCAGCGGAGTAAGCGCTGCGGGAAGTGCAAACGGTTACACCACATACCAGATGGGCGGAAGCACCGGTAGCAATACAGAACCTAAGAACCCCAAAAAGCATGGAGGTTATTTCCGGAAAGCTATGGTAAGTGTCAGTCTGGGACTTTTCTTCGGACTGTTTGCCGGCATCGGGTTCTATGCAGTACAGCAGGGCACCGGGATGCTTAAGACCGGTACGGATACCGCAGTGGTAGATGAGGTCACTTCCGAAGCTGCAACAGAGAGCAGCCAGAGTACACCGCAGCTTGCGACCAACGTTACTTATGTAGAGTCTGATGTATCTGATGTGGTGGAGAAGGTTATGCCTGCCATGGTATCGATTGTGAATAACTTCACTGAGACAGCAAATGTCTTCGGACAGCAGTATACACAGGAAGAAGCAGCCAGCGGTTCCGGTATCATTGTAGGCAAGACGGATGATGAACTGCTGATCGTATCTAACAACCACGTAGTAGAGAGCGCAGATACACTGACCGTTACTTTTATCGACGGCAGTGAAGCACAGGCACAGGTCAAAGGACTGGATTCCGATATGGATCTGGCAGTGATCGCAGTATCTTTAAATGATCTGAGCGATGATACCAAGAATGCCATTACCGTTGCTACTTTGGGCAGCAGTGATGACCTGAAGCTTGGTGAGCCGGTGATTGCTATCGGTAATGCTCTTGGATATGGCCAGTCCGTTACCAACGGTATCGTAAGTGCCCTGAATCGTGAGATCACTCTGGAGAACGGTGCTACCGGTACTTTCATCCAGACCAACGCAGCCATCAACCCCGGTAATTCCGGCGGTGCACTGTTGAACATGAACGGTGAGGTCATCGGTATCAACTCCAACAAGATCGGTGGTACTACCGTAGAAGGTATGGGCTATGCAATCCCTATCACTTCTGCAAGTCCCATCATTGCAGACCTGATGGAGCGTCAGACCAGAACCAAAGTAGCTGAGGATGAAGTCGGTTACATCGGTATCTCTCTGCGGGAAGTAACTTCCCAGATCTCTCAGATGTACAACATGCCGGAAGGTATCTATGTAGTATCCGTAGAGGAAGGCAGTGCAGCAGCGAATGCCGGTATCATGAAAGGTGATATCATTACCAAATTCGACGGCAGCAGCATCTCGTCCTACTCTGATCTTCAGAAGATGTTACAGTACTATGCAGCCGGTGATTCCGCAACCATAACGGTACAGAGACCTCAGAACGGTGAATATGTATCTGTAGAACTGAATCTGACACTGGGCAGCAGACCTGCAGACAAAAAATAAATATAGCGATTTTTAATCACAAAAATCGGATGGTTAGAATAATCCCCGGAAGACCAACTGGCTCTCCCGGGGATTTTGTTTAGAAAAACTTCACTTGTAGCAGTCATTCGAATTAGATATAATAAGCGTAGGCATGAGCAGTGCAAGGATCGTGGATTACGAAAACCGACTGCTTGCAGGCGGGATTACGTAAGACACGATACGTGTAGGGCGAAGCCCGGATATCGAGGTAGCACGAAGTGATACCGAGATAAGCACTGCGAGAAGAAAGCAGCAAGGAATAGTGGATTACGAAAACCGACTGCTTGCAGGCGGGATTACGTAAGACACGATACGTGTAGGGCGAAGCCCGGATATCGAGGTAGCACGAAGTGATACCGAGATAAGCACTGAGCAATAGACAAAGAGGAGAATAACATGACAGATAATTACAATGATGATTATAGAGAAGTGATTCCTGAGGAAGAGAAAACAGAGACCACTCTGAACGAAAAAAAAGATAACGAAAAAAATAGCGAGAACACACAGGTAGCGGATACTTCGGGTGAAAATTCCGCTGAGAAAAAGACAGAGGACAAAAAGGACAGCAGCGAGTACGAGGATGTCTGCTTCATCTGCCGCAGACCGGAGAGCAAAGCCGGCAGAATGTTCAAGCTGCCTAATCATATCTGCATTTGCGATGACTGCATGCACAAGACCATGGAGACTGTGAGCCAGTTCGACTACCAGGGCATGTTGAATAATCCGGGCGATCTGAACCAGTTCGGCGGACAGAACGGATTCCCCAACATCAGCTTTGTGAATCTGGCAGACCTCCAGGGAGACGGCGGCATCCCCAACAAGCAGAAACTCAAGAAGAAAAAGAAAGCCGAAGGTCCCAAACCTGTATTCAACATCAAGGATATTCCGGCACCACATAAGATCAAGGCAAGCCTGGATGAATATGTGGTAGGACAGGAAAAAGCCAAGAAGGTTATCTCTGTCGCAGTATACAACCATTATAAGCGAGTTGCGACTGATACCATGGATGAGATCGAGATCGAGAAGTCCAATATCCTTATGATCGGTCCCACCGGTTCCGGTAAGACTTATCTGGTGAAAACACTGGCAAGACTGCTGGATGTGCCTCTGGCGATCGCCGATGCAACTTCCCTGACGGAGGCCGGATATATTGGAGACGACATCGAGAGCGTAGTATCCAAGCTGCTGGCAGCCGCAGGTAACGATGTAGAGAAAGCGGAGAAAGGTATTATCTTTATTGATGAGATCGATAAGATCGCCAAGAAGAAAAATACCAATTCCCGGGATGTCAGTGGTGAAAGTGTACAGCAGGGAATGCTTAAATTGCTGGAGGGTGCCGAGGTGGAAGTACCGGTCGGTGCCAATAGCAAAAATGCCATGGTGCCCCTGGCTACGGTGAACACCCGCAATATCCTGTTTATCTGCGGCGGTGCATTCCCGGATCTGGATGAGATCATCAAGGAGCGCCTGACCAAGACCGCATCCATCGGTTTTAATTCCGAACTGAAGGACAAATACGATAAAGATACCGATATTTTATCTAAGGTGACCGTAGAGGATATCCGTAAGTTCGGCATGATCCCGGAGTTCATTGGACGACTGCCTATCATCTGTACTCTGCAGGGACTAAGCAAGGAGATGCTGGTGAAGATCCTGAAAGAGCCGAAGAATGCCATTTTGAAACAGTACCAAAAGCTCCTGGAACTGGATGAAGTGAAACTGGAGTTCACGGACGATGCCCTGGATGCCATTGCCGAAAAGGCCATGAAACGTGACACCGGCGCCAGAGCCCTGCGTTCCATTATTGAGGATTTCATGCTGGATATCATGTACGAGATCCCCAAGGATGACAATATCGGAAGAGTCACCATTACCAGAGAATACATCGAAGGTACCGGCGGACCTATCATTGACATCCGCAGTAATGAGATCCTGGAGCCTGTGGAGAATCTGAAGCAGATTCCGGTGGAAGAGAAATAAATTGAGAGTTAGTGAAATACCACCCGGATGACTTTGTTGTCTTCCTGGGTGGTATTTTGGTTTTGCTGTTCCAATCTTTACCGCCTGAAATCTATTTTGTGCTGTATAAGCAGTAAGTTTGAAGTGATTTTCTTTTATAGTGACTGATACTTACTGCCGGAATGGAAGCATCCTATGCCGAAGCGGTAATTGTCAGAACGTTTTCATGAATTCTTCCATAAAAATACTGCTTGGATTTCTAAAAACACTTTCAGGGCAGTAATATGCTTGCCCTACTAAGCAGGGAGTTAGCGAAACAGCCCCGTAGCCCTCTTTCTATTGCTTTGGTGAAAATCGCATCAAAATAGCAAAATCCGTACAAAAAAATTTCTAAATCAGGAATTTTTGTACGGAATTTCTTCATTTTGCACGCTCAGCGAAAATAGCAGTTTTTTACATGGCAAAATCTTATGTTTTTGTATTTTTTTAGCAGAAAATGGTGTTTTTAATACAAACAGATCTCCCCGGGTGGCAGATGGCATCCGCAATGAGCCACGCTATTCATAAGATTGTCAGCAAAAGGCGCTGCCAATCTTAT
>ERZ1504939.390-NODE-390-length-14809-cov-3.955402_pt1 | contig 14809 bp, 17 predicted proteins | sample MGYA00574600_ERZ1504939 | MGnify/ENA primary metagenome ERZ1504939 (study PRJEB39906, sample SAMEA3182065) | gut metagenome | biome: human; feature: gut; material: Stool; isolation source: human stools | place: Canada | collected 2013-01-28 ...
ATTCAATGCATTCCAAAAATGCAATTACAATATCTGATTTTGGAAAAGCTTTTTTTCAACAAAACAGCTTTTCGGGAACGCATATTGTAGTTCTTGTTCCTAAAGCAGAAATTAATAAATATTCAGCATTGTTTATATGTGCTTGTATAGATAAAGCATTCAAAAACATTTTCTCATTTGGCTATGCTTGTGGAATAAATAGGGTTAAAAGCAGACAAATTAAATTACCAGTAAATGATGCTGGAAATCCAGACTATGAGTATATGGAACAGTATATTAAAAATATTGAATATAACAAAATGATTGAATATATGGCTTATATAGCATAAATGCAGGTTGAAATATACCTGTTTTTTTATACTTGAAAAACACCACAATATATAGTATTTTAGAAAATAGGTAAACCACAATATAGTGTATGAGATGCGGCAAGAAATGAAAGAAAAATATTTTGTTAGTAAAACATCATAAATGTAAAGTTGTCATATGATGTCATATTGTGTTTTTGAAAATTACCACTTAAAATATATTTGTAAGTGCTTACGGAAGAAATTATTGATATGAAGATATAAAAACTATGGCAGGAGGTAAATGTAATGTCAACAACAAGCGAATTAATAGATGCATATACAAAAGCATTTGATAGCGATTATTTTAAAAATATGCAAGGGATTCAAGCAGGATTAGAAGCTATGTACAAATCTATAACAGGCAATGATGCCTATAAACAAATACAGGCATGGCAAAAAGTTTTAAATGATCCAGAAAGTTCTATTAATAAATCAATGCGTATGTGGTCGGAATTTTCTAAAAAGATTGATTATGAAAAACTGACAGGAATACAAGCAGGATTACAACAACTCACACTTCAAATGCCAAAAATAGATATGAGTGCATTTGACGGATTGCAAACTAATTTAGGAAAGCTATTAAATACAGAAAATCTAATTAATTCAAAACTTTCGGAAGCTATTGAATATGCATATGAAACAGCAAGAGAAGAAGCTGGAGAACCAGACATAAGTAAAGAAGAATTACAAAACGTTGTTAGGGAAGAAATTGAAAATGATACGCTCGGTGATGCAGTTATTGAAAACAGCAAATTTAAAGAACACTTCTATGCGGTTATAAAATTTATCCTTTTGAATGTAATATTGCCCTTAGCTGTAAGTTTTATATATGATTTGGGAAAAGCACAAATTGGAAAACTCATAAAAAGCTCTGCTGAGAATGATGCACCTGTGATTTATGAAATTCACAATGAAAATACATATGTAAATATCATAGATCAGACAGATAAGAAATATCGTGTATTTTTCATTGATGACGATGGAAATGTGATAGATGGTTATACAGACAAAGAAAATATAGATATGAATTTTGAAGATGAAGAGTAAAATACGAATTTATAAAAGGGTTTGATTTTGGTATAATAAAATCATCACAAATAGCAAAGGAGGGCTATTATGCCAAAAGAAAACATATTTTCTGGCAAGTATGAACCAGATCGGGACACGTCGAAACGGTAGTATTGCTCACAAAGGTAAAGTGATAGAAATCGTCGGAAGCCCATAAAACAAAGGCTTTTTTGCTGATAGGGCTACGCTGGGTAGATCCCGACCAGATCAAATTCATCCTTTTATATAGGAAAAATCCTTCTCGTGGAAAGTGGTCCATGGGGATAGGTTGTGGAGACAGGATAGTTATATGGCTGGGGTTGTGTTGATGGGATTGTTATTTATATAGGTTGAGTTGATAGTGTTGTTGCAGGAGGAAGCGGTCCTTGCTGGGTGAGAAAGAAAAGAAATTAGTTCAGGACCCGTATTTCCAGGTGCTGAGATTAATCGAAGATTACGATGAAGACTATGTTGAACTTAAATCGAAATGCACAGTGCACTGTTGGACCATCCGGAGAAAGGGCGACAATGTAGTTTTGTTTCACAAGCACGACGTGAAGCATGCGGGAGCTTTTTCCGGGTGATTTTGAAATTTTTTTAAATTCCTTTTTTGGAGGGCTCATCCGCTGTTCCTAACTTCCTAAGGAGCTGCGAGAGTAATTTTTCCGGCCAAACGCAAAAAATATCTGGGCAGAATCGCTTCCTTTTATAAAGCGAAATACTGCCCGGATAAAAAAATGCCAGCAGACGGGCTGCTGGCTGAGTATGGGTTACATCATTTCGCTGAATGAACCTGGAACGTAAGTAACAATGCTTATGGTATTGAAGCTATATTTCATAGCTCTGAGGTTGCCTGCAATGCGACTTTTTGATGTATTAAACTGTTTCGCGAACATTGAGATAATGGTGCGCGTATTTTGTTTTCCATTTGTTTGTAAGTAATTCAGGATAGCAATTCTGATCTGATTATTCATGATTCTGTCCTCCATCATAACTATAAACTGCTCGTCTGTTGATCCTGCGGTTTGGTACTAATGAGATGCCAAGATCAGGGTGTGAACTGGTAAATTTGTAAAAATTCTTACCCAGAACGCCTGCGGCTGCTCTACCGACCCGGGACCATTCTTCATCAGAGTAAAGGTCGGGGATTGTAAATTCCTCAAACGGACCTTTTGCTTTGATTCTTTTTACAAGTTCCAGCACTGTGAAGATGTTTTCGGATGGAAAAAGTCTGGATCGTATATAGTCTTGAACCGTCATCATGCTGTCTTCAGCATCTTTTTCCAGCCGTTTGCCATACTCCTCATTCAAATCGAATCGGTATGTAGGCATAGGGGTCTCCTTTCTTATATTTAATTGTTGCACGCACAGCAGAACGTGTTGCTGATGATAATATAACACGCACGGCAGAACGTGTCAATTATTTTTTGAAAAAGTTGTCACAAAAACCGGAAAGTAGATCGGAAATCTCCCTTAGCAAATTAGAAGGAATTCACCTTCGGACGTTTGTGAAAGAGAGGTGAGATGAATGGAACGTTCAAATAATGAAAGATCGGTGGTTTACATCTGCTCGCCATATGCGGGCGACACAAAGACCAATACGGAGAATGCAAAGCGCTACAGCAGGTATGCGGTTGATGCCGGGGTGATACCATTTGCGCCGCATCTGCTCCTTCCACTTTATATGAAGGAAGAGAGCGAACACGGAATGGCACTCTACATGGATCTTGTATTCCTTAGTCGCTGTGACGAGCTCTGGGTATTTGGCAAAACAATCTCCAGCGGTATGCAGGCTGAAATCGATCCTGCCACAAAGCTTGGTAAGAGAGTGCGCTACTTTACAGAAAACCTAATAGAAGGAGGACCGCAGGATGCGTGATTTGAAAATTGCATACGGTAACTCTCGCCAGGCCAAGTTCTGGTCCAACAAGACGATCACGTTTGACGACCTGTGCGAGAGACTTAAAACTCCGATCAGGACATCGGAGACATCAGAAGAGTATCCGAAGCTTCCGAAGCCACAGAGAGATGTCATCAAAGATAAATCCGTGTATCGGAAGAGCTTATGAACGATTCTGTATTTGATCTTGAGAATTACATTTCTCAGGAATTCGCACGCAGAATCGGTGCTGCAGAGGAGGAGTCATTCCTCACCGGCGATGGCAACAAGAAGCCTGAAGGCGTATTCACCAAGGTTACTGCAACCGATGGAGCGCTTACCACAATCAACGATGCAAAGGCCATAAATCAGGTGGTTCAGTGTTCTGATTCCATGCTGGAGATCCTAAAGGATAACATGGAAGCGGTCATTGGCGAGGAGACAGAAAAAGAACTGGATAGTATTACATCCAAACTTGCGCTGCAGCAGGAGGCGCTTCTTGAAGCAACACGTGAAAAAAAGCCATACGAAGACATTGCAGATGAAATTGAAAATCTAAGGGACCGCAAACAAGAGGTTCTTACGGAGAAAGCCATGCAGGAAGGTCGGAAGTTACGAATTGAGGAGATGACGACATTCCTTAATGGGATGAGCCAGGAGCTCACCAAATACGATGAGCAGATGGTTCGTAAATACATCGAAAAGATAACTGTTTTTGACAACTACTTCGAAGTCGAATTTAAGGCGGGACTCAAGATTGAGATAGAAAAATGAATACTCCAAAAAGGTTGCTCCGGGCGTGGGATTTCATGCTCGGAGTGTTTTTTGTTAATGTAAGGCTATACAAAAGCATTGAAAGTATCAATCTGGAGGTTTATAATATACATTTGGAGGATATTACGGATGAAGACATCAGACCTGGTTAGAGAACTTTGTAAGAAACAGCATATTTCATTAGCGGAGCTCAGCCGCAGGATCGGACAGACACCTCAGAATCTGAATAAGAAGCTAAAGAGGGATACACTCTCAGTAGATGAATTAAAGCAGATCGCGGATGCTGTCGGGGTGGATTTTGACCTGGGATTTGTGCTGCCGGATGGCTCTAAAATAAATAACGAAGCGGAGTGCGAGCATGAATATTAACAATATCAATGTAAACAAGTATCCGATCTCTCAGATTCTTGATCCGGAGTCTAAGACGATTTATGAGATCCCGAAATATCAGAGAGAGTATATTTGGGGCACTAAGCAGTGGGAAGAACTGTTTAATGACTTGATGGAGAATGGAGCAGGCTATTTCCTGGGTTCTATTATTTGTATTAATACTACACAGGACACCCTGAACAATCCGAAATTCGAAGTGGTTGATGGTCAGCAGCGTTTGACTACGCTCAGCCTTCTGCTTGCGGCTTTATACGTCACCCTTGACTCTAACCGCGATTCTCTGGATGAAGATCAGCAATCCGATATCCTACAATTAAAGAGAAAACTTGTTATAAAGAAGACGCAGTCTGAGATTCGTATTGTTCCTCAGGTACAGCATAAAAACCTTGAGGATTACATGGGACTGCTTGCAGATAAGAAGATTATTGCGCCACACCAGACACCTAAGTTTGCTGGTAACCGCAGAATTTTCCAAGGCTATAACTATTTCAAGAGGCGTATCGATAGTGAACTGGAAGCTTCCAATAATAAGGTTGCTACAATGTTTGAGATTTTGGAGAAGGTCAACACGGCTATTCTTGTTATGATCGAGGTCTCAAATCACTCTGATGCGTACACTCTTTTTGAGTCATTAAACGATCGTGGTACGCCGCTTACATCACTTGACCTGATAAAGAACTTACTCCTGGCCAGGTTGGACATCACCGACAGTGATAATCTTGATTATTACTTTGACCGTTGGACCCAGATAATGGATGCGCTTGGTGATGGTGATAGCGCGAGGGAGAGATTCTTCAGACAGAATTATAATGCCTTCCGTAAGGATATGAATGTTCCGTTCCTTGTAGAAGGCGATGATAGGCTCTATCCGTTGGGGACTATTGCGACCAGATCTACAATGCTGGATATCTATGAAAAGATTGTAGTTAAGGACCCGTCTAAGTTCCTGGACGACGTATATGAAAATGCACAGATATATGCGAGGATCATTCTTCAAAATACGGATGATCTTACGGCGGCTGTTAAGGAAGCGTACTTGGACCTGCAGCGCGTGGGAGGCGTTCCTTCATATCTGTTCCTGCTTTATCTGGATAAGAAAAAAGATGCGCTCGGGATTGATGAGGCGTTATATGTAAAGATAATCCGATTCCTGATCACATTCTTTGTAAGACGTAATATGACTGACGTTCCGCCTACGCGAGATGTAACTCGTTTGTTCATGGCCTTCATCGAAGAGATGGAGAAGCAGAGCTATACCGGCGGGACTATCTATACGAAGCTGCGTGAAAAGCTGATAGAGGTTTCTGCAGATGATGCTGTTTTCGAAGAGAAGCTTCGTGGACCGGTTTATAAAGAAAATACCGGTGCTACAAGATTTATTCTTTGCATGATAGCAAAGCAGGGTATGACAGCGGAGAGCCAGAAAAACCTGTGGGAGAAGAACGGAAGCAATCAGTATATTTGGACCATTGAACACATCTTCCCGGAAGGAAAGAACATCCCGGATGCCTGGGTTGATATGATTGCCGGTGGCGATAGAGACAAGGCTAACGAGTACCTTGAGGAGTATGCTCACACATTCGGAAATCTAACTATCACCGGATACAACAGCTCGCTCGGTAATAAATCCTTTAAAGAGAAGAAAGAGCGTAAGGATAGCAACGGCAATCCGATCGGTTATTTGAATGGTCTGAATTTGAATGCTGATCTTGCAAGCACAGACAAGTGGACGGTGGATCAGATTAAGGCAAGGACGGATAAACTCGTAAGTGAAATACTCGCATTGTTTACTCTGTAAATGATGCTGGCTGGAGGCGCCCATGGCAAAGAAGCAAAAGCAGAGTCTTGAGCAATGGTGCCAGGATAATGATAGAGAGGATTTGCTCCGGGAATGGGATGAGGAGAAGAACTCCAAGTCGAGATTTCCGATGGTACCAGATACAACAGAATATTGCACTGCACTTTCTGCATGGTGGAAATGTAGCGAGGGGCACGAATGGTATGCTCCTGTACAGAAAAGAACCACGTTTGGACTGGGCTGCCCGATTTGTCATCCGAAACAGGCGTACATCCCTGTTGGTACTAAGTATGGGTGTTTGACGGTTCTTAGCGTTACGCCAGTGGATGAGGCAGATCGTTATAGCAGAATTTATGGCCCTACATATAACTGTGTATGCGATTGCGGTAAGAAGGTGAGTAAGTCTGAGTTTCAGTTCTTGGAGAAAAAACACCGCTATTGCACTGAGACGATCCGCAGGAGCAGGAATTCCAAATGGGCGTTTGCTGAATGGGATAAAGCAAACGAGTGTGGCCTGAAGACCGCTCAAGAAGAAAAGAAGAAAGCGACTTACAAAAGGGTCCTTGATGAAAGCTATACGTTGGACCTTGTTGGCACGATTCATGAATCACTTGAGGTGTTGGAATGTGTCAATGATCACTATGAGGAGCTTCGGTATATAACCGATCTGCGCAAAAAAGGCGGAGGCACTTACTTCATATATAAATTGTACAAGTGCCGGTGCTATTTGTGCGGTAAGGAGCAGGAGATAAAATCATCGAAGTTTTCCATTAACCCGCCGACCGAGTATGGCTATGACGCCTACAACGGATACTGGAGTGACGCACATTGTGATTGCCACTCGATTTCCTCGTTCCAGTGGATTGTAACCAAGCTACTGAAGGAAAACGGAGTGCCTTATAGGGTTGAGGTTTCTTTCCCTGATTTATATGGAGCCGGGAAGGTGAATCTGCTCAGGTATGACTTCGGGGTATACGACGAGGCAGGAAATATAAAGTGCCTGATTGAATGCCAGGGTGAACAGCACTACGAGCCGGTTGATGAATTTGGAGGAAAGTCTCAATTCACGGCCCAGAAGAAGAACGACGAGCTGAAACGATCCTACGCCAAGGAGCATGGAATACCGCTTTATGAGATTCCATACAAGAATAAGAAATTCGAGAAGGTAGAAGCGTTTCTGCGTGAAAAGGAAATTATAAAGTGATGGTCGAGCAATTACCGCGGACAGGCAAAGCGGGCGTTTGCAGATTGAGCAATTACCACGGACGACCAGAGGCTTATTTTGCACGGTGGACCAGTTTTTCTGGACGACCGTTGGCAGCAGACGTACTTGCTGTCATCTCAAGCCACTGCGAAGCAGTTACGCTCCTGACACGACAGAAGAAGTAACTGAAAAGTCAGTTTGGTGTAAATAGTATAAAACCATTGGATTCCGTACAAAAAAGTTCCGAAATCAGGAATTTTTGTACGGAATTTCTTTTATTTGCGTACTTGGCGAAAATAAAGCATTTTTATAATACAAAATTACCTGCTTTTGTATTTTTTTCGCCGATATTGGCGTTTTAAATACAAGAAAATTCGTAGGAATCTGCAAGGCACTTTTACATTAGCTTTTTACAGTCGTTGACAGTCACAGCCTTTTACCATAAAATGAACAGTAAGAATGTATGAAAAAGGAAGAGAAAAATGGGAAAATCTGAGAAACAGATGGATAAAGAGCATGAGCGCAACCAGCGGATCATTGATACAGCGTTCCGGCTTTTTGTGGAAAAGAAAATCGAAGCGGTCAGTATGGATGAAGTCGCAAAGGAAGCCGGTGTGGGACGTGCCACATTGTTCCGCTGTTACAACAATAAGACGGAGCTGGCTATTGCGGTCTGCGCATCGAAATGGAAGGCTTATCTGGACAAGCTGGATGAGGTAAGACCAATCTCTTCGATACACGATATTCCGGCCATCGGAAGATTTATTTTTACGCTGGACAGTTATATCGGCATGTATCAGAACCATAAGGATCTGCTGCAGTATAATGACAACTTCAACAATTATATAACACACCAGACGGTGCGGCAGGAGGAACTGGCGAATTTCCACGCATCCCTGAATTCCGTCAACACAAGACTTCATATGATGTATGCGAAGGCAAAAGAGGACAAGACCTTCCGCACGGATATTCCGGAGGAACAGTTCATGCGTGTGACGGTGCATACCATGATGGCAGCGTGTACCCATTACGCAGGTGGTTTTATCTGGGGAGCAACGGACAACAAGGATTATACAGGTGATCTGCTGATTTTAAAGGAAATGATCCTGAATTATGCCCGGAATGACGCCAATCTCTAATTTTCAGGTATACTGATCCCGACAGCCGGTGGAACAGATGACTGATTGACATTGCAATTTCAGAAAATCTGTGATATAGTAGCCACAATTGAATATGGAGTATTCAGGTGCCGGAGCAGCCACGTAAGTAGCTGGCTCCGGTGAAAAGGGAAGCAGGTGTAAGTCCTGCACGAACTCGTCACCGTAATTAGGGAGCTGAAGCCGATAGATCACTGGGAGACCGGGAAGATGGCGGATGCAATGATCTTCAAGCCGGGAGACCTGCCTGAATGCTGTACAGAAACATTTGTTTCAAAGCCACGAGTAACTGGTTGTACGTGTGGAATGCAGAAGCGACAGAAGCTTTTTTGCATTCGTTTCTTATGTGTACAAACCCTTTACCTGATACAGGAAAGGGTTTTTGTTTTTGTTGCGAAAAACATGTTTCTGACTTACATATTTAAGAATACCGGGGCAAGCCCCAAAATCAAAAGAGACAGAAAAACTGTCAGAGGAGGAAACATGAAAAAAAGAATCGTAGCAGTAGTACTGGCAACCGTACTGGGCGCTGTATGCATCACCGGATGCGGCAATACCCAGGAGACCGTAGAGAGCACTGTACAGGTAAGCACTGAGGCTCAGACCACCCAGGCAGCGGAAACAGCAGCTACCGAAAGCACCGAAGATGCAGATCAGGCAGCAGCCGATGAAGTAGCAGCACTGATCGATGCCATCTATGTGCAGGAGAGAACTGAGAATACCGATAAACAGTGTGCAGATGCCAAGGCAGCATGGGATGCACTGACCGATGCACAGAAGGAACTGGTAGAGGGAGAAAATGCAGATCCCGATTATTTCGGCAGAGATACCGGAGATGCTTCCAAGGATGATCCCCGTAATCAGGATGAGATCGGTGAGAACGAGATTCTGGTAGTAAGCTTCGGCACTTCCTTTAACGACAGCCGTGTGGCTGATATCAAGGGTATCGAGGATGCAATCGCAGCAGCCAATCCCGACTGGTCTGTAAGAAGAGCATTTACCGCACAGATCATCATCAACCATATACAGGCAAGAGATGATGAGCATATCGACAACATGGATCAGGCATTGGACCGCGCTGTGGCAAACGGTGTTAAGAACCTGGTAGTACAGCCTACCCATCTGATGCACGGGGCAGAGTATGACGAGCTGATGGAGGCGGTAGAAGCCTACAAGGATCAGTTCGCATCCGTAAAAGTCGCTGAGCCCCTGTTAGGTGAAGTGGGAGATGATGCAACCGTTGTCAATGCAGATAAGAAAGCAGTAGCAGAAGATCTGACTGCAGAAGCAGTGAAGACCGCTGGGTATGACAGCCTGGATGCTGCAAAGGAAGATGGCGTGGCATTCGTATTCATGGGTCACGGAACTTCTCACACCGCAAAGGTGTCTTACAGCCAGATGCAGACCCAGATGAACGACCTCGGTTATGCTAACGTATTCATCGGAACTGTAGAAGGTGAGCCGGAAGAGACCGCCTGCGAAGAAGTCATCAAGGCTGTTGCGGAAGCAGGTTACACCAAAGTGGTTCTTCGTCCCCTGATGGTAGTAGCAGGTGACCATGCCAACAACGATATGGCAGGCGAGGATGAGGATTCCTGGTTAAGCCAGTTCAATGCTTCCGGTAAGTTCGACAGCGTGGATACCCAGATCGCAGGTCTCGGCGGGATCAAGGCTATCCAGGATCTGTATGTGGCACATACCGCAGCAGCAATGGCTGAGAAATAAATAAGAATCAAAATTACAAATGAAATAAGGATTAAAATAAGGATTAAAATCAGTAATGAAAGCAAAGACATTAATGAATAAAATCATAATCGTGGGCGGCCTGAGTGCTTGTCTGCTGCTTGGCGGCTGTGGAGCAGGTCAGGCAGCGGATGCGACATCCGCAGAAAGCACGGTTGCCGCACAGGAAAGCACCGTAACACCGACAGAGAGCACGGAAACGGCGGAAACTGTCAGCACAGAGACTGAGCAGGACAAGGCACAGCTTCCTGATGGTGTCTACGCCGCTGAATTTTCCACGGACAGCTCCATGTTCCATGTCAGTGAAGCCTGTGACGGCAAGGGAACCCTGATGGTAAAGGATGGTGTTATGACCATTCACATTTCCTTAGGTTCCAAGAAGATTCTGAATCTCTATCCAGGTCTGGCGGAAGATGCAGCCAAAGATGGTGCAGTACTGCTTGAGCCCACCACGGATACCGTAACTTACAGTGACGGCATGACGGAAGAAGTCTACGGCTTCGATGTTCCTGTACCCGTGATCGGAGAGGAATTCGATCTGGCACTGATCGGTACCAAGGGAAAATGGTATGACCATAAAGTAAAGGTATCTGATCCGGTGGCAGAGGGTGCCGCAGACACTTTTGATCTGAGCGCCGTAGAAGACGGCAGCTACACCATCGAACTGACCATGGAGGGCGGAAGCGGCAGAGCAAGTATCCAGTCCCCCGCACAGCTTGCGATAGCTGACGGAGCGGCAACGGCGATTCTGGAATGGAGCAGCCCGAACTATGATTATATGCTGGTAAACGGTGAAAAATATCTGCCGGTAAATACGGAAGGCAATTCCGTATTTGAAGTGCCGGTGGAAGCACTGGATGCACCCCTTACCATGATTGGTGATACCGTGGCAATGAGCACACCTCATGAGGTGGAATACACCGTAACTTTCCACTCTGAGACACTTGAGAGTGCAGAGAGCGGCAAGTAATACACATTGGTGCCTGCGGCTCAAATATTGCAGGCTATGAAAGGCATGAAAACTTTGAGGTCAGGAAGAAATAGAAGAAAATGGATCTATGTTCTGCTTCTTATGGGACTGCTGGGGCTTAGCGGCTGCGGCAGTCCTTCTTCTGCTTCTGTGGAGATGTCTTCGCAGACAGAATTAGTAAAGACAGGCAGCATGGAGCTGCAATATGCGGAAAATTTTGCGGTGGATTACTACGAAGATGGTTATAAGATGCTGACAACGCTTCCCGACAGTAAACGGTATCTGTTAGTGCCGGAGGGACAGCCGGTACCACGGGGACTGGATGAGGACGTCAGTATCTTACAGGAACCGCTTCAAAATATATATCTGGTGGCATCCGGCGTGATGGACATGTTCGCCTCGCTGGATGCTGTAGGGCAGATCCGGTTCTCCGGGCAGAAGCAGGAGAACTGGTACATTCAGACAGCAAAGGATGCCATGGCGGCAGGGGATATGATCTATGCCGGAAAATACAGTAAACCGGATTATGAATTACTGGTGTCTGAAGGCTGTGATCTGGCGATCGAGAACCGGATGATCACGCACTCGCCGGAGGTGGTGGAAATGCTTCAAAGCTTTGATATTCCGGTGATGATCGAATATTCCAGCTATGAACAGCATCCTTTGGGAAAAGTGGAATGGGTCAAATTTTTCGGAGTTCTGACCGGAAAGGAAGCGGAGGCAGAAGAAGCCTTTGCGGAGCAGACAGAGATTCTGGAAAAAGTAGAAAGCGGGGAAAAAACAGGGAAGACCATAGCATTTTTCTATGTGACTTCCAACGGACTGATCCAGGTACGGCAGAGTACGGATTATATTCCGAAGCTGATCGAACTGGCAGGAGGAAGATACATTTTTGAGGATCTCGAGGACAGCGGAAGCGGACGCTCCACACTGAACATGCAGGTCGAAAATTTCTATGCCGGGGCTAAGGACGCAGACATTCTGATCTACAACAGCTCGATCGACGGTGGCGTGACCACATTGGACGAACTGATCGGCAAATGCAATATTCTAAAAGACTTCAAGGCGGTACAGGAGGGGCAGGTCTATTGCACCACCAACGATATGTACCAGCAGTCCATGGCGATCGGGTATTTATTGCAGGATATGCATACGGTGTTGACGGACGATGATACCGCTAAGCTGCGTTATCTGTTTCTCTTACAGTAAGATGGAAGACCTAGAAACACAGCGTAAGTATAAGAGCGTTGGAATGTGATTAGAATACGATTGGAATACGAATAGGAAAAGAAGGAGAAAAATATGCAGCAACGCAGAAAAATCAGATATCTCATAGCGTTTGTTCTATTGACGGCAGGCATTCTCGTGCTGTTGCTTTGCAATATAGGGATCGGAACAGTGAAGATCCCGTTGACAGAAATACTGACGACGGGAAGAACCAAAGAAGGCATGATTGCGAGGATTCTGTGGGAGATCCGTCTTCCCCGGACACTGGCGGCGGGGATCCTGGGCGGAGCGTTGGCACTTGCCGGGTATCTGCTTCAGACCTTTTTCCACAACCCCATAGCCGGACCCTTCGTCTTAGGAATTTCTTCCGGAGCGAAAATGGTAGTGGCACTGGTGATGGTATTTTTGCTGGGGAATACGATCCGTGTCAGCTCCGGACTGTTGATCCTGGCGGCATTTTTAGGAGCTATGTTGTCCATGGGATTCGTACTTCTCATGGCAAGAAAGGTAGACAGCATGTCCATGCTGGTGGTCAGCGGCGTGATGATCGGTTACATCTGTTCTGCCATTACGGAACTGGTGGTGACTTTTGCGGAGGATGCGGATATCGTGAATCTCCACAACTGGTCGAGAGGAAGCTTTTCCGGAATGACCTGGGACAATGTGAAAGTGATGAGTATCGTGGTGGCAGTGACTTTCCTTATGGTGATCCTGTTAGCAAAGCCGCTGGAAGCCTACCAGCTGGGTGAGACGTATGCACAGAATCTGGGAGTGAACATCCGGACATTGCGGATCCTGCTGGTGGTGTTGTCCAGCGTACTTTCGGCATGCATCGTGGCATTTGCCGGACCCATCTCTTTTGTGGGGATCGCCGTGCCGCAGCTGATCCGGAAATTATTCGGCACCACAAAACCGTTACTCATGATACCGGCATGTTTCTTAGGAGGCAGTGTGTTCTGCCTGTTCTGTGATCTGTTGGCAAGAACCTGGATGGCACCCACAGAGCTTGGTATCAGCACAGTGACGGCAATCTTCGGAGCACCGGTGGTATTGTGGATCATGGTATCCAAAAGCAGACGGGAGCGTGGATAACTTACCTATGAAGACGCAGAAGCCTTATTATATTACAACGGAAAAAATAAGCGTGGGCTATGACGGAAAGCCTCTGATCGAAGAAGTGGAGATCGCACTCAGAAAAGGAGAGATCCTGACGTTACTGGGACCTAACGGTGCCGGAAAATCCACGATCTTAAAAAGTATTGCGAGACAGCTGTCCCTGATCGCGGGAACGGTGCGGCTGGACGGAGAAGATATGAAGTCGCTCACCGGGGCAGAACTGTCAAAAAAAATGGCCGTGGTAATGACAAAACGTCTGCGGGGGGAATTGATGACCTGCGAGGATGTGGTGGCCACCGGAAGATACCCCTACACAGGGCGTTTCGGCGTGCTGCGGGCAGAAGATCATGCAGCGGTGCAAAACGCCATGGAACTGGTGCAGGTGGCAGAGATTGGGGATTCTTTGTTTGACCGGATCAGTGACGGACAGAGACAGCGGGTGATGTTAGCCAGAGCCATTTGTCAGGAGCCGGAGATATTGATCCTGGACGAGCCGACTTCCTACCTGGATGTGCGGCATAAACTGGAATTTTTATCGATCCTGCAAAAGCTGTGCAGGGAGAGAGAACTTACGGTGATCCTGTCCTTGCATGAGTTGGAACTGGCGGAGAAGATCTCCGATAGAATCCTGTGTGTGAACGGCAGGGCGGTGGACCGGATCGGAACGCCGGAGGAAGTCATGACAGCCGGCTATATCACCGAACTCTATGGCATCCGGATGGGAAGCTATGATGAGGGCAGCAGTGATATGGAGCTGGCGGCGCCGGAAGGAACACCGCAGGTCTTCGTGATCGCCGGAGCCGGAAGCGGACGGAAAATTTACCGGCGTCTGCAGAGAGCGGGAATCCCCTTTGTCACCGGGATCCTGTATGAAAATGACCTGGATTATCCCGTGGCGAAGGCTCTGGCGGCGGAGGTGATCGCAGAGCATCCTTTTGAGCCGGTGGCACAGGAAAAAATACAGGCAGCGAAGAAACAGTTGGAAAAGTGTAACCGCGTTATCTGCTGTCGGGAGAATTTCGGTAGTCTGGAGACTTATCAGAGAGAGCTTTTAGAGTATGCAGAACAGCTGGGGAAGCGGATAGAAAAGTCAGAAAGCCCGGAGCAACAGCGTGGGTGTTAGAAAACAGAGAAACGAAATTCCCGGGATGTCG
>ERZ1504939.423-NODE-423-length-14283-cov-4.199396_pt1 | contig 14283 bp, 10 predicted proteins | sample MGYA00574600_ERZ1504939 | MGnify/ENA primary metagenome ERZ1504939 (study PRJEB39906, sample SAMEA3182065) | gut metagenome | biome: human; feature: gut; material: Stool; isolation source: human stools | place: Canada | collected 2013-01-28 ...
CAAAAATATGTGCCGTACACTCCGCATCATCCACGGCCCGGTGATGATTCTCCAGGGATATCCCCAAAGTCTTCGCCACCGCATCCAGGGTATGCTTTGACTGATTCTTCAACAGTACTCTGGAGATGCCCACGGTATCCACATAGGTAAACTCCTGCGGATATCCCAGTCTTCTGCAGTTCTCCATAATGAAGCTCATATCGAAGCCGGCATTGTGTGCCACCATGATACAGCCCTCACAAAACTGCAAAAATTGCGGCAGAATCACATCGATCTGCGGAGAGTCCATGACATCCTCATCCCGGATACTTGTCAGCTTCTCAATTTCAAAAGGAATGGGCACATCCGGATTCACAAAGGTGGAAAAACGATCCACGATCTCACCGCCGGACACCTTTACCGCACCGATCTCAATGATCCGGTTATTCACGGGGGAGAATCCTGTGGTCTCGATATCGAACACCACATAATCCTCGTGCAGACTCTGTCCCTTATCATTGGTCACGATCTCCTTCAGATCATCCACCAGGTATGCCTCTACTCCATAGATAATTTTGAAAAAGTCCTGCTTGTCCGGATTCTCGTCTCCGGCTTCTTTTCGCTTGCCCTTTTCCGCTTTCCACAGATCGTCCCAGACATGATTGGCATCGGTAAAACTCTGTACCACGCCGTGATCTGTGATGGCGATGGCACGATGTCCCCATTTATAGGCACGTTTTACGATATCTTTTGCCTCTGAGACACCATCCATATCACTCATTTTGGTATGGCAGTGCAGCTCCACACGTTTTCGCGCGGAAGTATCCATTCTTGTATTGGTAAAATCAGGGATCTTCTTGATCCCCGCGATGGAGCCGATTGCCAGTTCATGGTCAAACTTATCCATCATACAGATTCCCTTTACCTTTAAAAAGGCTCCCGGCTTAATATCCCCTGTCACTTCCTTCACCTGTTCGGTACGCACGAACATTTTGATAGTCATGGTATCGGTAAAATCGGACATATTGAAGATAATGATGGTCTTTTCATTCTTAATATCCCTGGTATCCACAGACAGTACTTTTCCGCGGATGGTCACTTCCCCCATATCACCGATCAATTCCTCGATCTTCATGGCTTCCTCTTCAAAATCTCTGCCGTAGATCACATCGGGATTGTCCGATCTCTTCAGGGCACCCTTTTCAAAACTGCCGCCCTTACGAAACTCTCCTTTTTTGAATTCTCCTCGTTTGAACTCGCCACGGCCGCCACTTTGGAAACTCTTGGTCACGCCACCTGCCGGTTCGCTTTTTGCCTTGCCGGAATTGTCTGTCTTTTTCGCCTCCGGGCTCTGTGTATTTTCCTGCTCTGTGTCCTGCGCAGGCGCTGTGCTGTCCACAGCCTCTTCCTTCCTGCCTCTGGTGCGGCTGTAGATGGCATCTACCTTCATGCGGATCTTAGCTTCCTCTTCCTCCTTGAATCTTCCGGCCTCTTTTTCCACATAGGCTGCATGGAGCTTCACAGAGAATCCACAGCGTTCCACCAGTATCTTCTCAAGGATCTGTAATATCTCTCCTTCCATACTGCGGTTCAGCACCGTATCCTCCATCGTTATCAGCATTTCATTGTCCGCAGGATACTCGATTCTGGCCGTCTTCAGGGCGTTGTACTGGATATGACTGTATTCCCGAAATTCCTCCAGAATACTTTCTTTATAGATATCCATCAGCTTTTCCGGATTGTATTGGGAAGAAAGTTCAAATTTTTCGTATATTTTTACCGTCAGGTTGGCATCCGGAAACAACTGCTTTTTAATCTCCTGTTCCGCGGTCCAGATATCTGCTTTCTGAATCAGACGGGTACTTTTTAAATACACCCGAAGAAAGTCTCTGCGCTTTGTCGCCGAGACTCTCTCTACTTCTGTCTGACCCATCAGGTCATGAATATCCGTATGCAACTGTAAATTCGGAAATACTTCAAAAAAAGGTTTACTCATCTATTTTAACTCCAATGATCCAATTCCTCTTTTAAGGCGGGGAGCAGCTGATCCTCCGGAAGCTTTTTTATAATCTCACCGTGTTTGATCAACAGTCCTTCTCCGATGCCGCCCGCTACTCCCAGATCCGCTTCTTTTGCTTCTCCGGGACCGTTTACCACGCAGCCCATGACTGCCACCTTAATATCCAGCGGATAATCTTCCACCAGCTTTTCCACCCTGGTCGCCAGGTCGATCAGATTGATCTGGGTTCTGCCACAGGTAGGGCAGGATACGACTTCGATTCCGCCCTTTCTGAGTCCCAGGGTACGCAGGATCAGCTTCGCGGACTTGATCTCCTCCACAGGGTCTCCGGTCAGGGATACACGGATCGTGTCCCCGATGCCCTGGCTTAAGATCAGGGACAGACCAATGGCAGATTTAATATTGCCGCTGTTGACTGTACCGGACTCGGTAATGCCCACATGCAGCGGATATACAGTCTTCCCTGCCAGCAGTTCATGGGCTTTCACGCACATTAATACATCCGAAGACTTGATACTGATGACCAGATTGTCATATCCTAAGTCTTCGATCATGTGCACCTTATCCAGCGCGCTCTCCACAATGCCCTCAGCTGTCACACCACCGTATTTCTCTATTAACGGCTTCTCCAGGGAGCCGCTGTTGACACCGACACGTATGGGGATATTCCGCTCCTTCGCCGCATCCACCACAGCCTTCACCCGCTCCGTACTTCCGATATTGCCGGGGTTGATACGTATCTTGTCCGCACCGTTCTCGATGGCAGCCAGAGCCATACGGTAGTCAAAATGAATATCCGCTACCAGCGGAATATGAATCTGCTTCTTGATCTCACGGATGGCTGCTGCCGCCTCTAAGGTAGGTACCGTACAACGGATGATCTCGCAGCCTGCCTTTTCCAGTCGCAGGATCTGTTCCACCGTAGCTTTCACATCTTCCGTCTTCGTATTGGTCATGGACTGGATGGCGATAGGATTGCCGCCGCCGATCTTACGGTCTCCGATCTGTATGACTTTTGTATGCATTCTGTAAGTATCTTTATCGTTCATAGGGTTACCCTGCCTTTCTTGCGTCTGTATTCTTAACTATACCCCCGATCTAAAACCCTTGTCAATTCGCAGAAGTACCAAAATACCCCGGGGTATTCTGCTTTACATATCCCATCAGTTCCAATTCCATCAGTCTCCGGTGCAACGTGACAATATCTATATATTCTCCTTTCTTCCATGCCTCCTGCAAAATAATCTCCGTCGATTTCGGCACACAATCCAACAATTTGTACACCTGACGCAAAGGCTCCTCCAGCTTTTCTATCCGTTTCCGGCTCTTTCGTCTGCCTCTTATTTTCTGCGCCGGATCCGGCGATGAAAGCTCCTGCTTTTCTTCCCAGTTCCTCATAAATTCCTCCGTAAAGCTCTCCGGTGACAGGAACACCCCCGCTCCCTGTGTCAGCAGGCGGTTACAGCCGTCACTGAGTCTGTCCGTGATTCTGCCGGGAACCACATAAACATCCTTCCCCTGCTCCAGCGCCATATCCACGGTAATTAACGTCCCGCTTTTCTGTCTGGCTTCTATGACGATCAACGCATCCGCCAACCCGCTGACGATACGGTTCCTCGGGGGAAAATATGCCGGCAGTGCCTTTGTCCCCGGCGCATAAGTGGACAACAGACCCCCTTTTTGTATCAGTTCCTCGTACAATTTCCTGTTCTGTCTGGGATAACAGATATCCACTCCGCATCCCAGCACTCCATAAGATGTCCCTCCTGCCAAAAGCGCTGCCTGCTGGCTGATCCCATCGATTCCCCTTGCCATTCCGCTGATGACCTGTATTCCCTGACTACCGAGGTATCTGCCCAGTTCTTCCGCCACAAAACGTCCGTATTCCGAACACTCTCTGGCTCCAATGACCGCCACCGACGGCTGTTTCTGTTCCGGTAATTTTCCTTTATAAAACAAGCCGTAGGGTGGGTCCGGTATTTCCAGCAATTTCTGTGGAAATCCCTCTTCCTCCTGTAATACCAGTCCGATCTGTTTTTCTCCTAAGCTGTGATATTCTTCTTCAAGATTACCGCTTTTTTTCTGTCTGTCCATATACTCCACAACAGAATCACTCAATATCTCCCTCCAGCCGGCGGTACCGGCTTCATAGACTCCCTGCGGGTCCCCGAATCTGCTGAGCAACTGACCGGCTCTTACCCCGCCGATCATGGGAATACTGCATATAAAATAAGCATACATTCTCTCCGTCTCTGTCATCTCCGGCTCTCCCTTCTATCCCCAGTACTCTCCGGAGGGGCGATAGCAGGCTGCCTCCAGAAGATGTTCTTTTGCAATATTTTCCTGTTCCTCCAGATCTGCAATCGTTCTGGCGGTCTTCAAAATCCGATGATATGCCCTGGCACTCAGTTCCAACGCATGGTACAGCTGTTCCATGACATTTTTCTCCGTTTCTCCCAGACTACAATAATGATCCACATCTGCCGATGATACATCCCCATTGAAACGATACTCTGTTCCCGCATACCTCTTCTCCTGCATTTTTCTGGCTCTTTCGATTCTCTCCCGCATCTGTTCACTGCTTTCTCCTGTGATTTTTGTCTGTAAATGCAAAATATCCACCTGTTGCAGTTCCACGCACAGATCAATACGGTCCAATAGCGGTCCCGATACTTTTCCGAGATATTTTTCTATCTGCGGCTGTGTGCAGCGGCATTTGTTCCGATCCGGATAATATCCGCAGGGACAGGGGTTCATGGCAGCCACCAGCATAAAATCCGACGGAAAAGTTACCACTCCCGACGCCCTGGCAATCTGTACCCTGCGTTCTTCCAACGGTTGCCGCATACTGTCCAGCACCGTCCGCTGAAATTCAGGAAGCTCGTCCAAAAACAACACACCCCGATGTGCCAGAGATACCATTCCGGGTCTGGGATAGGCATTTCCGCCGCCGATCAGTGCCGCTGCAGTGACTGTATGGTGAGGTGCGTAAAAAGGTCTCTCCGTGATCAGCGCCTGTTCCGGAGTAAGTAACCCCGCCACACTGTAAATACTGGTTACCTCCAGACTCTCCTCCAGTGTAAGTGGCGGTAATATCCCCGGAATTCTCCCGGCAATCATGGATTTTCCCACCCCCGGCGGTCCCATCATCAGCAGGTTATGGAATCCCGCTGCCGCGATCATTGCACCTCTCCTGGCACTCTCCTGCCCCGACACCTCTTTAAAGTCTCCTCTTCTGTCTGCTTTCTTTTTCTGTAACAGTTCTTCTGCCCGGATCCTGGGTTTGTATATTTTTTCATTTTCCGCATCCGGATGCAGCAGAGCCATAATAAGCTCTCCCAGTTCCCCGACACCCCATACCGTAATCCCCGGGATCACTGCTGCCTCCAATGCGTTTTCCCGGGGAACGATCACTCTGCCGATTCCCTTGTCTGCTGCTTCCCGAACAATAGGTAGCACTCCTTTGACTCTTTTGATCTCACCGTTCAGTCCCAGTTCTCCCAAAAACAGCGTATCCCGTACCGCCTCCTCCGTGAGAAGCTCCATATCTTTTAACAAGCCTACAGCAATAGGCAGATCAAATGCCGTTCCGTCCTTGCGCCTGCCTGCCGGTGCAAGATTCACTGTTATATGGCAGGGCGGAATCTGAAACCCCGAATTTTTCATGGCGACACACACTCTCTCCCGGGATTCTCTCACCTCACTCCCCAAAGAACCCACCATCTGAAAAGAGGGCAATCCCCCAGCCAGATCCACCTCCACGCGGACCAGGTACGCTTGCAATCCGCAGACTGCACCGGAATCAATTGTCGAAAACATAAACTACCTCCTTGTATATAAATTTTGTGATAAAAATTGGGTAACCAACGAAATGCAGAAACTCTGCGAAATGCCCGATGGGCAATAAAAGAATTTTGTATTAGAAATTTTCCTTGGAAATTAGCTTTTCGAAATTTGATTTCCGCAACGATTCAGAGCCTGTTCTCATTCCTATGAAGCGGGACTCTGAATCGTTAACGGTGATTATCATTTTATGATCCTCAGGATCAGATCTTATTTTCCATGCTGTCCGGATCCTGTGCGAACTGGATGGCCTGCTCTCTATCGATCTTGCCTTCAAAATACAATTGGACAATTGCCTCGTCCATGGTGATCATCCCCAGCTTGCGGTTGGTCTGCATGACACTTGCCAGCTGATGGGACTTTCCCTCACGGATCAGATTGCGTACTGCATGGTTCGCATGCATGACCTCAAACGCCGCTACACGATGTTTTCCGTCTGCCGTAGGTATCAGCTGCTGGGAAATAACGGCTTCCAGTGTATTGGACAGCTGTACCCGGATCTGTTGCTGCTGGTGCGGCGGGAATACATCAATGACACGGTCTACCGTGCTGGCTGCACCGATGGTATGCAATGTGGACAATACCAGATGTCCCGTCTCCGCCGCGGTGATCGCTACACTGATCGTCTCAAAATCACGCATTTCTCCCACGAGGATAACATCCGGATCTTCACGGAGAGCTGCCCTTAAGGCATTGGCATAATTGTTGGAATCAATACCGATCTCACGCTGATTGACCATGGACATTTTATGCTGGTGCAGGTACTCTATGGGGTCCTCCAGGGTAATCACGTGAGCATCCCTGTTATTATTGATCTTATCTATAATGGCAGCAAGTGTGGTGGATTTACCGCTTCCGGTAGGGCCGGTGACCAACACCAGTCCACGTTTGCGCTGATACAGATAATCACCGATTCCGGTACTCCCAGTTCTTCCGGTGAAGGTACCTTGGTTCCCACCAGACGGAATGCCAGGGCAACAGATCCCCTCTGTTTATACGCATTGACACGATAACGTCCACAGTTCGGAATAGAGAACGACATATCATATTCTCCCCGTTCCTCAAAACGCTCCCTCTGCACTTCTGTCATGATGTTGACCAGCACCTCCAGGGTATCCGCAGGCAGCATTTTGGGATAATCCATTGTGATCAGATTACCGTTCACCCGCATTTTGGGAGGAATACCTACCGTAAGATGCACATCACTTGCTCCGGCTTCTTTGGCAGCTCTGAGTATTTCTTCGATTGTCGGCATATTTTTTCCTCATTTCTTATTTCTTCAGTATATATCTGTTATCCATCGTCTTCATGACATCAACGATCTGTATATCCTCATTCTGTGGCAAAGCAAGATCCAAAATACTGTTGTCACGGAAGCTTACCACTGTGGGACACAGCACATTCTCTTTATTTTCTCTCAAAACAAGCGCCTTTTCTCCGGTACTGAGTTCTACGCTTGCCCCGGGCGGCAGAATATTAATGGATCTTAATAATGCCTGAACCGTCTCCGGGTCGTACACTTCCGGATGTTCCAGCAGTTCCTGGGCTGCCTTCACTTCTGACTGGGCCGTTCCCTGCAGTGTCATCGCGGTAATCTCATCATAGCGGTTCGCCACCAGCAATACATTGGATCCCTCCAGCATTTTATATCTGCTTTCTTTTCCTTCTTCCGGGAAGAGATCCAGCTGCTTTCCCGCCGCCTGCTGGCAGATCCGGCGTATAGCGGGTCCCTCCGTCGCAAATGCATCTTCGATCACGCTGTAAGCCTCTTCCTGGGTCTCACAATTTCTGATCGCGTCTTCTCTGGAATAAGGAGCTCCGAAATATACATCCTCATGTTTTTTCAGTTTTCCCATATCATGAAGAAGGGCCGCACATACGGTATGATACTGTTCCTCTCTTCGAATATTCATTACATGGGTAATCATGGCACAGAGTATTGCCACATTCAGGGAATGTCTGGAAACATAATCTTCCAGGCTTCTCAGATTCTGATAAAAATTAATCTTCTCATCCAAATGTCCGTAGTTGCGGATAACCATATCCGCAATCGTCTGGATCCTGCTCTGTTTTCTGGTCTTCAGAATGCGATCCAGCTCTTCTTCGATCGCACTGACCGCCTTGATCTGGAACCGCTCAAATTCCAGATCCTCCTGCGTCATGGGAGGTAGCGGTTCCGCAGGCTCTAAAACATAGACACCGATCAGGCCGAAATTGCGTATGCTCTCTATTGCCTGTACCGACAAAAGAGAATTCCTGTCAAACAAAAGAATACTTTTCTTATTATATATAGGTCTGGCAAGACGCATTCCCGTCTTTAATTCTTCCGTTTTCACAAAATGCATCCCCGATATTCCCCCTCTTATCCAAACGTACTTACAAAAATAAATATATCACAGTGTCTAATAATTGACAAGATTGTGTTTAGTCTTCCCGAAGCTTAGATGCAAGCTTATGCAGCGCTCTTTTTTCCATACGGGACACATAGCTTCTGGAGATTCCAAGAATATCCCCGACCTCCTGCTGCGTATGTTCTTTCTGCCCCCGCAGGCCGTAACGCATTACAAGAATCCGGTATTCTCTGTCTGACAGGCAGTGATCAAGGGCCGAAAACAGGCGTCTGATATTTCTTCCGAGCTCCATATCCTCCACGATATCCTTCTGTTTCTCTTCGATCACATCCAGGAGGTGAATAGCATTGCCTTCCTTATCCTGGCCGATCGGTTCATATAGAGATACTTCCCTGGACAGCTTTTTACGGCTTCGCAGCATCATCAGAAGTTCATTATCGATACAACGACAGGCATACGTAGCCAGCCTGCCTTTTCCGGAATCGAAAGAATTCACTGCTTTGATCAGTCCGATACATCCGATGGAGATCAGGTCCTCCATATCTTCTTCCACATTCTGGTATTTTTTGGCGATATGCGCCACCAGGCGTAAATTCCTCTCCACCAGAATTTCTTTCGCCTGTATGGCTTCTTCCACGGTACCTTCCCTGAGTAAACGGATATAATAAGCTTCTTCTCCTGCGGTTAAGGGTTGCTGAAAGGTCTTCAAAAAGCACCTCCGTGGACAGTTGCTTATGTTATTTTATGTGTTGTTCTGTCCACAAGTGCCTGTCAGTCCTCACAGACCTCAGAATAAAAACTGTGCCATCACATAATTGCTTACATCCAGTCCCTTTTCCGTAAGTGCCAGAAATCTCTCCCCTGACTCCTCTGTGTATTCCCGGAGTAAGCCGTCTGCAATATTCTGCGTGATCACCGGTCCATATACCTCGGGAAGACTTCTGCCATACTGTTTTTCAAACTGTTCATAGGAGATTCCCCGGATCAGACGCAGTCCCAAAAACATGGTCTCCTCCATCTGCTCCTGCTCCGTAAGCACCTGTTCTTCTTCCCGGCAATCCTGCGGATTCTCCAAATATGTGATAAGATCCCGCCCATTCTGGAATCTCACATTATCAACCAGCGATGCCGCGCCAATGCCGAAGCCCAGATAATCCCTGCGGATCCAGTAACCAACATTATGAAGGCACTCATACCCATCCCTGGCATAATTGGATATCTCATAACGATGAAAGCCATATTTTGCCAGTATCTCCCTGGTCTCCTCATACATTGCCCGCTCCGTATCTTCCTCCGGCAGCTGTAATTCTCCCCGCTCCGCCATCCTCGCAAAAGGGGTTCCCTCCTCCACGATCAGACTATATGCCGAAACATGCTGTGGCATAGGCCGGAGTGCCAATAGTTTCCCCAGGGTATCCCGTAGACTTTCAAGCGTCTGTCCCGGCAATCCGCTCATAACATCCACATTGATATTCGTATATCCTGCCTGCACCGCTGCTTCATATGCTTCAAGAAATCCGGCAAAATCATGGATCCTGCCGAGTTCACGTAGTTCTTCATCCTGTGCGGACTGCATTCCGATGCTCAGGCGATTGATCCCTGCCTTACGAAAGGTACGTAACTTTTCCTCTGACACGGTTCCCGGATTTACTTCCGTCGTGATCTCTGCCGCCGGGGCCAGGGAAAAATGCCGTCTGATACACGCCATCAGCTTCCCCATCTGCTCTCCGGTAAGCCGCGACGGCGTTCCTCCACCAATAAACACTGACACCACTCTGCGATCCCGATATTTACCGGACTTCCCTTCGATTTCGGCAAAAAGTGCAGCCATATAGGACTCTACCGTCTGCTCCGTAGCAGGACCAGACAGAAAGTCACAATAGCTGCACTTTTTTATGCAAAAGGGAATATGAATATATATTTCCAGTTCCTTCTGATTCATATTACTCCTTCAAAAAATTATGGTTAATTCTTGTCATCCAGTTTCAAAACGCTCATAAATGCTTTCTGCGGGATCTCTACGTTACCGAACTGCCGCATACGCTTTTTACCCTCTTTCTGCTTCTCCAGCAGCTTTTTCTTACGGGTAATATCACCGCCGTAGCATTTTGCCAGCACATCCTTACGCATAGCCTTTACGGTCTCTCTGGCGATCACCTTGCCGCCGATAGCTGCCTGAATGGGAATCTCGAAGAGGTGTCTCGGAATCTCATCCTTTAATTTCTCACACATCTTACGGCCTCTCTCATAGGCGGAGTCCGCACAGACAATGAAGGACAGTGCATCCACTTCCTCGCGGTTGATCAGAATGTCCAGCTTCACCAGATTGGATCTCTCATAACCCTTCAGATCATAATCAAAAGAAGCATAACCGCGGGAGCGGGATTTCAGTGCATCAAAGAAATCGTAAATAATCTCGTTCAAAGGCAATTCGTATTTTAACAATGCTCTGGTGCCTTCGATATATTCCATGCCAAGATACTTGCCGCGACGCTCCTGGCACAATTCCATAATAGATCCGATAAATTCAGAGGTTACCATAATCTCCGCATTTACCACAGGCTCCTCCATGTATTCGATCTCGGAAGGATCCGGCAGATTGGACGGATTGGTCAGCTCGATCACTTCCCCATTCGTCTTGTGTACCTTATAGACTACTCCGGGAGCAGTGGTCACCAGATCAAGATTATACTCTCGTTCCAGACGCTCCTGAATAATCTCCAAATGCAACAGTCCCAGGAATCCGCAGCGGAAACCAAATCCCAATGCCACGGAGGTCTCCGGTTCATAAAACAGGGACGCATCGTTTAACTGTAATTTTTCCAGGGCATCTCTCAGATCTGGGTATTTGGAGCCGTCTGCGGGATACAGACCACAATACACCATGGACTGGACTTTTTTATAACCGGGCAGGGGCACTGCACAGGGATTGTTATCGTCTGTCACCGTATCACCCACTGCGGTGTCTTTTACATTTTTAATGGAAGCGGTAATATAACCTACCATTCCCGCGGAAAGTTCTTCGCAGGGAATAAACTGACCGGCGCCGAAGTATCCGACCTCCACTACTTCCTCCCTGGCTCCGGTAGCCATCATGCGGATGACAGTGCCCTTTTTCACGGTACCTTCCATGACACGGCAGAAGATAATGACACCCTTGTAGGAATCATACACGGAATCAAATATCAGCGCCTGCAGAGGATTCGTTGGATCGCCCTTTGGTGCGGGAATTTTCTTCACGATCTGCTCTAACACTTCCTCAATGCCGATACCGTTTTTTGCGGATATCAGCGGTGCATCCTGTGCCTCGATGCCGATAACATCCTCGATCTCCTCAATCACTCTCTGGGGATCCGCACTGGGCAGGTCGATCTTATTGATGACCGGGAAGACATCCAGGTCATGATCCAGTGCCAGATAGACATTCGCCAGTGTCTGTGCCTCAATGCCCTGTGCCGCATCCACCACCAGGATCGCGCCGTCGCAGGCCGCCAGAGAACGGCTGACTTCGTAGTTAAAGTCCACATGTCCCGGAGTATCGATCAAGTTAAAGATATACTCTTCTCCGTCCTGCGCCTGATATACCGTGCGTACTGCCTGTGCCTTGATGGTGATGCCACGCTCTCTCTCCAGATCCATATTATCCAGAACCTGTGCCTGCATTTCTCTGCTGGTCAGCAGACCGGTCTTCTCAATAATGCGGTCTGCCAAAGTGGATTTTCCATGATCTATATGTGCCACAATACAAAAATTGCGGATCTTGCTCTGATCTATCGCTGTCATACTACTCTCCATTCCTGACATATTCTTGCATCTAACGATTGTAGCATAAAATCCGCATTCTTGTCTATGTTTTTGCTTCGATTCGTAAATCAGATCATTCCCCTCCAAGGACCATATCCAAAATATGTGCCAGCGGATCACAGGCATTGATGGCTTCCTCATATGTATTATTCTGCGCTCCCAGTTCCACCAGAAGCGTCCTGGGACACAGATGCATATTGTATCTGTATCCCTTCAAATAGATTCTGCGGGTCAGACCCGGGTAATACTCCGCAGCCTTCAGCTGCATCTGAAAAGAAAATGCCAGATTTGCCTCCTGATTCTCATTCCGGAGATAATCGATATCTCCTGTCTTGCGCGTGCGGCTGAGTCCGTTAAAGAACATAAATTTAGCGGTGGGTCTGCCCTGCAGTTCCGTCACCAGTCTGGTGTCCTGCGCCACTTCATCTCGGTGCAGATCTATCACCACCTGAATGGACGGATTCTTTGCAAGCAGCTGTTCCACTTCCGGAAGCGCCCTGGAATAAGCATTGTCTCTGGTTTCCACATCATACTGTCCGGTATGATGAAGTACCCGGTAGCCGTATTGTTCCGTAAGCACCTGTGTCAGATATTCTCCCACTCCCACAATACCTGTGTTCACATCTCCCGGCACAGAATCTGCAAATGCCTCCTGGGAATGGGTGTGATAGATCAGGATCTGTGGACCTTCTCCCTCCTGTTTCGCCATGGTCATATCGATTTCCATAAACTTATCCACGGATAGTTGATCGCTTCCTATCATGGTATTGGCATCTATTGCATAAAAATTTCCTACCAACGATTCGTAGTCCTTTAACTGTGCAAGGTCAATCTGCATCTGTCTGCCGGCCGGAACAAATTCTCCGCCGGCTGTTGCGGAAGTACTCTCCGCCGGTTCCGCCACCTCCTGTGTTTCCTTTTCACTGGATTGCGGAAGAATTCCATCTGCTCCCAACAATTCTTCCGTTGTCAGTGTATGCCACGTAGACTCATCCTCCGGCGGCTGTGTCCGCGTTTCCCGAATATCTCCGTATCCCAACAGGGGCACCAGTCCCTGTACCGACTGTTCCAGCAATATTCCCGTGCTGTCTTCAGAGGCTGCAACCGCCTGAGAATACCCAACGATCGGATAAGCATCCGTTCCGTTTCCGGCCGTCAGCAAAATGCCGCTTCCGACCATAAGGAGCAACGCCGTCCGATGCATGTTCCTTTGACTCATTTTTACCGCCGCCACTCCCCTTCCCATACGTTCTCCCCTATATATATGCCGGCACGTTTTCTTTGATTCGTTATACCACAAATGATTTTTCCATGGCTATATTGATTCCTTCGGACACAGTATAGCTGACCCTCTTCACTACAGAATCAATATCTTTTCCCGTCATATACATATTGTTCAGTTCCGCAAATGCCATTCTATGCTGTCCCATATATTTCACCGCATCAAATTCCTTCTCGCCACTCATCAGTTTTTCCAGGGCATCCCCTACAATGGTAGCTGCATCCACTACCGTAGGAATTCCTATAGCTATCACCGGCACTCCCAGCGTTTCCTGTGTCAGTGCATTACGATGATTTCCCACACCGGAGCCCGGCTGGATCCCGGTATTGGTAATCTGGATCGTTCGGTTCAGTCTTCTGGTACTGCGGGCAGCCAGCGCATCCACAACGATCAGCACATCCGGTCCGGTCTCTTTTACAACTCCGCTTATGATTTCCGCTGTCTCCATGCCGGTCTTGGCCATGACTCCCGGCTCAATGCTGCTGACAAGATTCATCCGGGTGCAGTTATATGCTGCCTTACCATAATTTTTCACTACATGTCTGGTGATCAGGAGGTTATCTACCACCTGAGGTCCCAGTGCATCCGCAGTCACTTCTCTGTTGCCCAGGCCCACCACCAGTACCGACTGTTCTTCCTGTTCCTGCGGCATCATTTTCAGAAGTTCTTCCGCCAGTGCTTCTGAAATCTCCCGATGACAATCATCATCCGGCTCCACCATCGCCGGAGCCTCCATCGTCACATAGACTCCCATGGGTTTTCCCAGCATTTTCTCTGCATTTTTCGTATCGATCGTAACCTTAGTGATACGAAGATCCGCCTCTTCCTCGTAGTGTTCTTCCACCGACACACCCCGTAATTTACTTTCTTCCTCGTTGACGCTTTCTCTTGCCTCCAGGGCAAGGTCCGTTCTGATCTGAAAATTATCCATTTTACACTCTCTGCCTGCCTTTCTTGGCAATATATTTTTTACAAAAAAACGCAAAATATGTATTGACAAAAGG
>ERZ1504939.436-NODE-436-length-13954-cov-3.337075_pt1 | contig 13954 bp, 10 predicted proteins | sample MGYA00574600_ERZ1504939 | MGnify/ENA primary metagenome ERZ1504939 (study PRJEB39906, sample SAMEA3182065) | gut metagenome | biome: human; feature: gut; material: Stool; isolation source: human stools | place: Canada | collected 2013-01-28 ...
TTTCACGTATGATGAAGGGGAAGATATCACATATATTCACCGAGGATTACCTTTTATCGACAAATCATTTTAACCAAAGAGTAAGCGTAGTCGTGTAAATCTGTAAACAAGATGAGCCATGATTATAATTCTTAAACAGACCATTGAAGCACGCCGGCACTTAATGAGTGCGTAGCACGAATTTAGTACCGCTGCGTGATGAGCTGAGCGGAAGCGCGTCTGCGTAGAATTCGTAATTATGTACATTCTTATATTTATATATGGTTTGCATGTATTTCATAAAATTACAGGAGGATTTAAGATATGACAATCGCAATTGGAAGTGACCACGGCGGATATGAACTCAAGCTGGAGGTTATCAAGCATTTGAAGGATCGCGGATTTGAAGTGACAGATTACGGCTGTGACAGCACAGCATCCTGTGACTACCCAATCTATGGAAAGGCTGTTGCAGAGGCGATCGCTGCTGGCAAGCAGGATCTGGGTATTCTCATCTGCGGTACCGGTATCGGTATGAGCATGGTTGCAAATAAGGTCGAAGGTGTCCGCGCCGCACTCTGCAGTGACTGTTTCTCTGCACAGGCAACCCGCGAGCACAACAACGCCAATGTACTCTGCATGGGCGCACGTACAATCGGACCTGGTCTTGCACTTATGATCGTGGACAAATTCGTGGATACACCATTTTCTAACGACGAGAGACATGTGAGAAGAATCAAGATGTTCTCATAGACCTGATCAAATCACGTTACACCGTTGTAATCCACGAACCTGTGGTCGTTGAATCGCGGGCAATTCAGGAATAAGGCAGGACGAATATGCAGACGATTATTACAAACCTCAAACGAGCCTCTGTAGAAATCATCCTTCTCTCGCTGTTATGCGAGGAACCGATGTACGGCTACCAGTTGGCACAGGAAATTAAAAAGCGCAGCAATGGACAGTTCTCCCTTATGGAAGCGTCTATGTATCCCGTACTTGGACGGTTGAAAGAGCAGGGCGATGTTACGATGGAGACGGTACAGAAAACACCGAAGTCCAAGCGTGTCTATTATCATATTACCGAGATGGGGCGCAACCATCTGGCGCAGATGAAGCAGATCTTTGCAGATACTGTCGGAATCATCAATACGATCATTCAGGCATAATGTATTATATATTATACAGACGATCGCACAGAAAAAGCGGGTATGCATTTGGCATACTCGCTTTTTTTATCTTTTCTTATTTTGCTGGCTTCGGCGTTCCACAGGTACAGGTTGTGACGTATTTTTCATTTTTCTTCCTGCATTTTGGACAGATCCAGATTCTTCCAGACTTCACATCCTGACGGTAATCACGTTTGTTCTGTGCCAAAATGGATTCTGTAATCTGTTTTTGTCTCCGTTCTTCTGCCAGTTCTTCCCGCTCCTGCTGTTCAACCAGATCCATAGCCACATCCACCACCATCGGAGGCGGATCTACACGCAATGGTTCCGGTATAAACAAATGCGCAATCTTATCATCCAATGTTGTCTCTGTCTTGTACATGTAATGAGACGGTCTATTCAAGTTTCCTTTTTCGATTGGTTTCGGTGGTTTCGCCTTTATATTCGCAATCGTTGCTATCAACGATAAAACCACAAATACAGCTATCACAATCAAAATAATCATTCCATCTGACATAATTTCACCCCTGTCATTCTTCCGGTAGCTGCCAGTCTGCCAGTGCCTCCCGGTACACCGCAAGCTGCTGTTCATATATTTCTATGGACTGCTTTTGCTGTTCCGATGATGTCTGTAATTCTGCTTTTTCCGCCTGCGCAAGCAAAGCCTCGTAGCAGGCAACCAACCCCTCCAGACTCTTCTTTCCGCCGGCCTCTACATCCAGGATGCATTCCGTCTCGGAAACGGCATTCTGATACCAGACGATTGCCTCATCATAATCCATGCTATCTTTATAATAACAGCCAAGCTCATAGCAGATCTCCGCACACGGCGTATCAAGCATATCCCGGAGTGCGTATTTCATAAGCTCCGCGCCGTTCCCCTGCAGTCTTGCCAGATGTGCCAGCACGCAGGCTGCCTCTCTGCCCGCTTCCGCCATCGGATCTTTCTCCCATTCCATCGTGAAGAAATCCTCTGCCCGCTCAAAATCCGGCAGCTCACCACATTTTAGCAGTTCCTTCGCATACATCTTTCGAAGCTTTGGCGACAACGCACCATCCCTTGCATAGATCCGCTCACAGATCTCAAAATCCCGGCTGCCATGGACAGACAATGGCTTGTGTAAGATCTCGATCTCGCTGTCGAACACAACCGGATCTAACCGCACCGTCTCATGCACCGGGTCAATCCACGTAAACGTCCGAAGACGCTTAAAGAGCTTCGGGCGAAGCTCCCGTTTCACATTCATAACTGTATTGAACGCTTCTGTGACGTACCACATCTGCACGATCTCAATCTCCGGAAGCAGACAGTTCTTCAGATCAAGGAAACGCGCCCGGTTCTCCGCATCAAGCACCTCGTCCGCATCCGGCGCATAGATGTATTCCATCGTCGCCTTGGAGAATGAGAAATTCCGCGCCGCCGAGAAATCGCCAATCCACGTAAAATCATAGATCTGATCGGTATAGCGTGCCGCGACCTCCTTCGTGCGGTCGGTGGAACCTGTATCCACAATGATGATCTCGTCCATCAGGTCAGCGACACTGTCCAGACACCGCGCCAGAACCTGCTCTTCATTTTTCACGATCATACATAAACTGATGGTTGCCATTGCTACCCCCTGTCATTCGCATCATTTGTTTATCCGTACACATTCTTTTTTTATTATACCTGTTTTATATGTGGCAGACAAGTAAGATTCCTGCTCCTTTTTCGCAATTTTGCTTGACCTTCCAACGCAAAATGAGTATTCTATAGAGTGTGATATTTTATAAGAGAGGACTTCTACTATGAAACAGATTATTTTAACTGGCGATCGTCCGACAGGACGTTTGCATGTTGGACATTATGTAGGCTCTTTGAAAGAGCGTGTGAAACTTCAGAATTCTGGTGTCTATGATGAGATCTATATCATGATCGCGGACGCACAGGCACTCACAGATAATGCAGAGCACCCGGAGAAGGTACGCCAGAACATCATGCAGGTTGCACTCGATTACCTCGCATGCGGACTTGATCCGGAGAAGGCAACGATCTTCATCCAGTCTATGATTCCGGAACTGACGGAGCTTACATTCTATTATATGAACCTTGTTACCGTTTCCCGTGTACAGCGTAACCCGACTGTAAAGGCTGAGATTCAGATGCGTAACTTCGAGGCAAGCATCCCGGTTGGTTTCTTCTGCTACCCAATCAGTCAGGCAGCCGATATCACAGCATTCCGTGCAACCCACGTACCGGTTGGCGAGGATCAGATGCCAATGATCGAGCAGTGTAAGGAAATCGTACACAAGTTCAATACCGTATATGGCGAGACACTGACGGATCCAAAGATCGTGCTTCCGGAAAACAGCGCATGTCTGCGTCTGCCTGGCATCGACGGTAAGGCAAAGATGAGTAAGTCTCTTGGCAACTGCATCTATCTTGCAGAGGAGCCAGAGGATATCAAGAAGAAGGTTATGTCGATGTTCACCGATCCGAACCATCTGCGTGTCGAAGATCCGGGACAAGTTGAAGGCAATCCGGTATTTATCTACCTCGATGCATTCAGCAAGCCAGAGTATTTCGCAGAGTTCCTTCCAGAGTATTCTGGTATGGACGAGCTGAAGGAACATTACACACGTGGTGGTCTTGGCGATGTAAAGGTGAAGAAGTTCCTGAACAATGTGCTTCAGGCTGAGCTTGCTCCAATCCGTGAGCGCCGTAAGATGTGGGAGCAGAAGCTTCCAGATGTTTATGATATCCTGAAGGCTGGCAGCAAGAAAGCCAGAGAGACGGCAGGCAAGACACTTGAAGATGTCCGCCGCTCTATGAAGATTGATTATTTTGATAATGATAATCTGTTGAAGATGTAATTTTAATATAGATTAGTGTATTATGCAGAATGCAAAAAGGGGCGTTATAAAACGCCCCTTTTATTATCTTTATATCCTCTTCAATTTATTGAGCAGCTGCTCATCACTCATCCGAAATACATCATCGATGATCCAGATATGCATATCCCTTGCTCGCTGCTTGAAGAACATCGTGCCAGTCGTGTTATCACAGGCACGTGCTAAAACAAGTGCCTTTCTGGCATATTTGCCACCGAATTTTCGTGATACGGTCTCTAACTCATGCAGCGCATTTCCACCTGCCTTACCACTCTTGCAGGAGATAAAGATCGGACACACCTGCTTCATCAGGATCACATCGATCTCGTTCATCGTATCATAGCCGGGATTCATCGTGTCATGCACCTCACCATCCCAGTCAATATGCGCACCGATCACCGCATCCGAGAACAGGTAACCTTCCCGCGTCGCTACCTCATAGACATGCAGCTCCAGCATGTTTCCTGCCTTTGCGATAATCTTCTTGATCTGATTATTCTTGAACCGAAACATCACTTTTTTCCCGTGTTCTTCGTAATCCTTGAGCATGCCAATCTCATACAGATCCCGCAGCAGACGGATGGCATCGCCAAGCTGATTGATGTATAACTCACTCCAACCTTCCCGCTGGTTCGGTGTGTTCTTGCGAAGTTCGTCAATGACTCCACAATGTTTGTTCCAATCTCCACGGTATCTACGGCACAGATCCCACATAATCCGGATATCCTCCCGGAACTGATCGGTAAATTTCCACTCGGAGATACTTCCCGTCTCCTTCGTGAGCAGACCGCCATGCAGCATGATATCCTCCGCGATACTGATATTAAAATGATAATCGGACGTGATCACCTTCGAACCACGGACATCAATTTCCTTTCCGGTAAATGGATCGATACGCAGCTTGCTGACTTCCATTCTTGCGGAAATACACCCAAGCGCGATCAGAAGCATCTCACTACCACCGGTCAGAGCAAACCGAATCCCCGGATATTCCCGGATAATGCCCGCCAGAGTTCCTATAATGTTATCGAGATCATCCTTTGGTACCTCAATAAATTCCAATTCCACATCTGGATATTTGTGGTCACGAAACTGCTCGATATCCCGGATCTGCTTCGTAATCATATTATCTTTGTGTCCGAGAAAAATCACGCGTTCCGGCATGTATTTCATCATCACCATCACATTCTCAATTGGTTCCTGCGAAAAGAATTTGACGATCGCTTTTGTTCTCTCCATGTAACTTCCTCCTATAAAAGAATTGCAAAAGTACCCACCCCTGATACTTTTGCAATGATTCATTCTCTATTCTTTACTGCATAGATGCAAATAACGCCGCAATCTCCTCTGGCGACAGTGTCCGGTTTGGATTGTCGTCCACTGGCATTGTCGGTGCTGGTTCTGCATCCATATTCATCGTTGTATCTGTGATATCCTGCTCTACTTCGTGCACTGCCTCTGCAACTTCCTCCGCATGTGCTTCCTCTGTGGACAGATCTGTCTGTCCCTGTTGTGGAAACGGGATCACATCTGCATTCTTCACATCCTCTGCCGGTTTATCTGCCTGCAGATTGCCAAGCAGAGCATCGATCATACTCTGATCTAACATACCTGTATTGGCTGCTTCTTCCTTGAATTCTGCCTCTTCCTTTAATTCCTTATCGGCACTGCCGCCAAACTGCGAGAAGAAGTCCTCCGTATTAAATGCAGGCTCTGGTTCTTCTGTTGGTGCAGCCTCTTCTGCAACCGTTTCTGGTTCTTCTGTTGGTGCAGCCTCTTCTGCAACCGCTTCTGGTTCTTCTGTTGATGCTGCCTCTACCTCTGCTGGTGTATCATCTGTCTGAGTCAGAGAATCATCTGCGATTTCTAGTTCTGCCTCATCAGCTGTATCATTCTCAATTCCACCGGGGATCTGTGACTCTGGTACATCAGTCTCAGTCGTATTCTCAACATTCGTTACCACTTCCGGTTGCTCATCTTCCAGCACTCGTTTTTGCACATCCGCGGTAACGGCTGTCGATGCTGCCTCTACTGATGGTGCTGCCTCCACATATTTCGGCATCTCGATCGCATCCACTGCCTCACGCAATGCAGTAAGCTGGGCTGTCACCTGCTGTAACTGGGCAACCACTGCCTGTACATCGCCTGCCAGCTTGCCAAACTCCTCCAGCACCAGTGCAGTATGATCCGGCTCCTTCTGTGCCTGCAATGCTGCCTGCATTTCCAGTTCCTTCTGCATCTGTTCCGCCTGCTGTACTGCTTCCTCTTCCTTCTTCCGATCATAATTGATCAGAATCTTGATCGTCTTTTTCAACGCCTCATCCAACTGCTCTGCCTGCGCAGACAGATAGGTGTTTGTCTTTCTCTGCTGCACATAGGAAGCCTTTGCCAGACGTTCCATATCGTTGAGGATCTCCGTATCCTCTTTTTTCGTATATTCCTGCAAGGTCTTTGTCACATATTCCTGCATTGCCTGTTCTTTCGCCACTTTGATGTCGACAAAGGACAGAAGCAACGCATAGATACTTCCCACCAATACAAGCGAGATTATCGCAACATAGACTGCCTGTGAACGATATGCAAGCATGCAGTATCCCCACGCCAGAAGCGCCGTGAAACTGATCATGCCAAGTGTTACCATTCTCTTATATCGATTCCCCATCTGTTTTTTGCCTCCCTGCTTCTCGCCACAGATTACCCTTTATAATGCTTCTCCGGATCTGCAAACTTCGTATATTTTCCAATCCAACGAAGATCGACGCTGCCCGTCTCACCACTACGCTGCTTGGCAATGATGATCTCCGCGGTCTGCGGTTTTGTCGTTGTCTCCGGATTGTAATATTCGTCTCGATAAATAAACATAACCACATCGGCATCCTGTTCGATAGATCCAGACTCTCGCAAATCCGAAAGCACTGGCTTGTGGTCCGGTCTTGCATCTACCGCACGGGAAAGCTGCGACAATGCAATAATTGGAATCTTCAGTTCCTTCGCCAAGTTCTTCAATGCACGGGAAACCTCCGCGATAAACTGCTGCCGGCTCTCCACGGCACGGCTTGGGCTCATCAACTGCAGGTAGTCGATCATGATAACCTGCACTCCATAATTCTGCTTCCATTTTCTTGCGATTGAACGAAGCTCTGAGATTGTAACCGATGAATTTTCCTCTATGTATAACGGCGAATTAGCAACTGCCTCTGTACTTTCGATGACCTTATCCCAGTCATCATCCGACAGATCGCCGACCTTCATACTCTTGGAATCAACCATTGCATCTACCGCCAGAATACGGCTTGCCAGCTGTTCCTTACTCATCTCCAATGAGAAGAATCCAACCGGAATATGTTTCATAACCGCCAGATGATGCGCAATATTTAAGACAAATGCCGTCTTACCCATCGCAGGTCTGGCTGCTACAAGCAAAAGTTCTCCGGCATGCATACCAGTCAGCATATTGTCCAAATCCCGGAATCCCGTCGGAACACCAGTAACCTTACCATCGTTTCTTGCCGCTTCCTCCATCTCACGAATGACATTCATCACAATCTCGCGGATCGGCACTGTATCCTCGGAGCCGTTTCGGTTCTGCACGAGCTTGAAGATACTCTGTTCTGCGCGCTCCATAATGACTTCAACCGGTTCCTGTGACTGGTATCCATCCTTCTCGGTATTCTCACAAAGCTTGATCAGCTGTCGGAGTGCCGCCTTATCCTTGACAATCTTCGCATAGTCCTTCACCGGAGCATATAACGGCGCTGACTGCACTAACTGTGCCAGCGTCACTGTGTTTGCCACTTCTTCCGGGATATCCTTCATCCGCAGCCGTTCCACCAGCGTGATCGGATCTACACTTGCTCCCTCTGAATACAGTTCGACCATATTATCGAAGAGAATTCCGTACTGTTTATTGTAGAAATCTTCTCCTGTCAGCATATCCACCAGATCAGAAATCGCATCCCGGTTTACAAGCATTGTTCCCACGATTCCCTGCTCCGCCTTTTCATTATGCGGTTGTACACGTCTTATCGTATTTTCATCCATAAAATTAAGCTTCCTCAATCTTCACGGTAAGATCTGCGGTTACCTTTGTATGCAGCTTGATTCCAACCGTACGTGTGCCCGGTGCCTTGATGGCATCCTTCATAACAATCTTCTTTTTGTCGATGTCATGTCCAAGTTGCGACTTGATTGCCTCTGCAATTTCCTTGGAAGAAATGGAACCAAAGGTTCTTCCGTTTTCACCCATCTTGATGGAAAGCGTGATGCTCTCCTTCTCAATCTGTGCGGCAAGTGCCTGTGCGTCTGCCAGCACCTCTGCGGCAACCTTATCCTCATGTGCCTTCTTCAGCTTCAAATCATTCAGGTTCTTTGAGGTTGCTTCCATACCAAGCTTCTTTGGAAGCAGCATATTTCTTGCATATCCATCGGATACTTCTACAATCTGATCTTTTTTTCCAAGGCTTTTTACGTCCTGCAATAAAATAACTTTCATGTCTGGTTCCTCCTTAATTCCTAAATATCGCCTTCCCGATACATCTCATCTAAAAGCGTCTTTAACTGGATCAATACCAATTCATTTGTACTATTTGTAAACTGGGCTCCGGCGATATTTGCATGTCCACCGCCACCCATTTTTTCCATAATAATCTGTACGTTCACATCGTCGACCGACCGTGCACTCATATAAACCGTGCCATCCTTCTCTGTCGTAACAAATGATGCACGGATTCCTTCGATGTTGAGCAGGTCGTTCGCAACCTTCGCCGCAACCACCGTCGGTGCATCGGATTCCTTCGGATCAACCGTGGAAATCGCAAAATGCTCCATATAAATCTCCGAATTGATGACGCCCTCTGCCAACTGGCGATACGTGTACATATCACTTCGGAACATCTTTCTGACACGAACGACATCCGCACCACTCCGGCGCAGGTACGATGCTGCATCAAATGTACGCACACCCGTCTTGGTCAGGAAATTATCTGTATCAATCACGATACCAGCATACATGGCATCCGCCTCGATTGGACGAAGCTTTACCTTGCCCTCGATATACTGCAGGATCTCCGCAATCATCTCACATGCAGAGCTTGCATATGGCTCGATATACGAAAGTGTTGCATTCTCGATCACCTCGTCCGATTGTCTATGGTGATCAAATACCACGATAGACTTTGCCAGACTGAGCAGCTCCTCACACTCGGTCATGCTTGGTTTATTCACATCCGTTACGACAACCAGCGTGTTCGGAGTTACCCGGCTGATTGCTTGTTCACTGTTGATGATCATATCATCGCCGTAAACGCTGTTCCCCATAAATCCGCTGATGATCGGGCGGATGGCTGAGGTCACCTCATTCACTACGATATATGCCTTTTTATTTAACGTCTTAACCAGACGATACACGCCCACTGCCGAACCAAACGCATCCGCATCCGGTCGTTTGTGTGCCATGATAATAACACTGTCTTTACTTGTCAGAAGCTCCTGGAACGCCTGTGCCTTAACACGCGCCTTAACGGTTGCGGACTTCTCAGTTCCTGCACTCTTTCCACCAAAATACGTCGTCTTATCACCATATTTAACAACTGCCTGATCGCCGCCTCGTCCAAGTGCCAGTCCGATTGCGGTACGCGCCCGCTCATACGCCTGCGCAAAGCTGTCTGTTCCAGCACCGACACCGATACTTAACGTAACTGGAATCTCGTTTCCGACATTGATACTCTTTACCTCGTCCAGAATCGCAAACTTTGTCTCACGAAGCTGTGGCAGATACTGCTGCCGGAATACGAAGAAATATTTATCCTTCTCCAGCTTCTTTCCAATCGCGTCGATCGTGGAAAGATACATGTTGATTCGTCGGTCAACCAGTGCTTCCACCAGCGAATGACGAACCTCCTCTGTATTCTCCATAACCTCATCGTAATTATCAATATACAACAGTCCTGCGACAAGCTTCTGGTCTTCATTTTCCTTCTTGTAGATCCGAAGCTCTGTTTCATCATACAAATACAAAGTAATCATGGCATCTGCCTGATGATCGACCATCGCATCCTCATCCGAATCCACTAACGCCTCGGAAAAATCGATCCGGCGCAACAATGCCCGATAGACACGGTCGTTATATTCCAGATCCATCTGCATTTCCTCGGACGATAACGCCTCCGCATCCACCGCCGGGAAGAATGCCGAAATGTTTTTCCGAATCCGCTTCTTGGATCCAACGCCAATCTCTTCGATAAACTTTGCATTGCCCCACAGAATCTTACCATCCGTATCCAGCAGCGCATACGGAATATCCAGCTCTTTCAAAAGCTCCTTCTGTATCTGCCCCTGTTCCAGCGCAAACCGGAAGACAACCGGCATGATCGCCGCCTTCATTACAATGAAAAATATAATCTCACATACAACGAAGATAAAAACTGCCGCAGCGGCAATCGCACCGCTCTTTTTGTCATGTACATACAGCACGATCACCATGCCAACCAGAAGCACAGTCAGTGCCAATGGCATCAGCAGATATTGTTGTATTTTCTTTTTTAAGATCTTTTCGTTATTCATCGATTCTCACCTGTTGCCGTTTCAAACAGCCTCTCCCAGTGACTATTTTGCGATATTCGCAAGTCTTTCCTTTACCTGCTCCAATGTCTCTGTATACTTTTGCAGCTTTGCACGTTCTTCCTCAACCTTTGCTGCAGGTGCCTTATCTACAAACTTTGGATTTGCAAGCATACCGGATGCACGCTTGATCTCTGCCTCTAACTTTGTCTGTTCCTTCGTCAGACGCTCGATCTCCTTCTCGATATCCACAAGCTCTGCAAATGGAATGTAGATCGCTGCATCATGGATCACAACCGATACCGCATCATCTGCGATTCCACTCTTATCTGCCTGTACATGTACCTCGTTTGCATAGCCAAGCATAGCGAAGAAATTCTTACTTGCCGTAAAGATTGCACGAATGTCTTCCTTCGGCGATACAACATAGACACTTGCCTTTCTGCTCGGTGCAACGTTCATCTCTGTACGCACGTTACGGATACCGCGTACAGCTTCCTTGATCTTATCCACAGCAGCCTCATCTGCCTTGAAATCAAATGCCTCGTCATATTCCGGCCACTTGGAGATCATGATAGATTCCTCGTCGGTCAGTGTACAGAAGATCTCCTCTGTTACAAATGGCATATATGGATGCAACAGCTTCAGACCGGTTGTAAGAACCGTCTTCAATGTCCAGAGTGCAGCTGCCTTTGTCTCGTCTGCGTCGTCCCAGAGTCTTGGTTTTACCATCTCGATATACCAGTCACAGAACTCCTCCCACAGGAAATCGTACAGCTTTGATACTGCGATACCAAGCTCAAATTTTTCCATATTGTCTGTGACCTCCTGAACGAGATCATTCATCTTCGACAAAATCCACTTGTCCGCAAGTGTGAAGCCGTACTGCTTCATCGCTGCATCGACATCAGCGGTCATGGCAGCATCAATACCTGTGATATCTGCCTTCTCAATATTCATCATGATAAATCTGGATGCGTTCCAGATCTTATTTGCAAAGTTACGGCTTGCTTCAACTCTCTCCCAGTAGAAACGCATGTCGTTACCCGGTGCATTTCCGGTAATCAGTGTGAATCGGAGCGCATCGGCACCATACTTGTCGATAACCTCCAATGGATCGATACCATTTCCAAGGGACTTACTCATCTTACGTCCCTGATCGTCTCTGACCAGACCGTGGAAGAGTACCGTGTGGAACGGAAGCTTGCCTGTCTGCTCGATCGATGAGAATACCATACGGATTACCCAGAAGAAGATAATATCGTATCCAGTTACAAGTACATCGGTCGGGAAGAAGTAGTCCAGATCTTCCGTCTTGTCCGGCCAGCCAAGTGTAGAGAATGGCCAGAGTGCAGAGGAGAACCATGTATCCAGTGTATCCTCGTCCTGCTTTACATTGTTGCTTCCACATTTTGGACAAGTGCACACGGTCTCCTTCGATACGATCGTCTCCCCACAGTCCTGACAGTAATATGCCGGGATACGATGTCCCCACCAGAGCTGTCTGGATACACACCAGTCACGGATATTATCCAGCCAGTTGTAATAGGTCTTGTCCATACGCTCCGGAATCAGCTTCAGCTTGCCGCTTACAACTGCTTCCTTCGCCGGCTTTGCCATCTCGCTCATCTTGACGAACCACTGTGGCTTTACAAGTGGCTCTACCGTTGTCTTACAACGGTCATGCGTACCAACCATATGCTTGTGTGGTACAACCTTCACGAGAAGTCCGAGTGCATCAAGATCAGCAACCATTGCCTTTCTTGCCTCATAACGATCCATGCCTGCATACTTGCCGCCAAGCTTGTTGATCGTAGCATCATCATTCATAATATTGATCTCTTCGAGATTATGACGCTTTCCAACCTCGAAATCGTTCGGATCGTGTGCCGGTGTGATCTTTACACAGCCGGTTCCAAAATCTTTATCTACATACTCATCGGCAATCACCGGAATCTCACGGTCCGTGAGTGGCAGCTTCAGCATCTTGCCAACGATATCCTTGTATCGCTCGTCCTCTGGATTTACTGCAACGGCTGTATCACCGAGCAATGTCTCCGGACGTGTGGTTGCGATCTCTACGAATCTTCCTTCCTCGCCAACAACCGGATAATTGATGTGCCAGAAGAAGCCATCCTGCTCCTCATGTACAACCTCTGCATCGGAAATGGATGTCTGACAAACCGGACACCAGTTTACGATACGGGAACCTCGGTACATATATCCTTTTTCATACAGCTTACAGAATACCTCTGTAACTGCCTTGTTATTTCCTTCATCCATCGTGAAACGCTCACGATCCCAGTCTGCGGATGAACCCATCTTCTTCAACTGGTTGACGATCTTGCCGCCGTACTCTCTACGCCAGTCCCAGACACGCTCTAAGAACTTCTCACGTCCAAGGTCTTCCTTGTCGATGCCTTCCTTCTTCAAAGCCTCGATAACCTTCACCTCTGTCGCGATGGCCGCATGGTCGGTTCCCGGCTGCCACAGTGCATTGTAACCCTGCATACGCTTGAAACGGATCAGGATATCCTGCATCGTATTATCGAGTGCATGTCCCATATGCAACTGTCCGGTAATGTTTGGTGGCGGCATCACGATGGTGAACGGTTTTTTGCTCCGGTCTACCTCCGCGTGAAAATATTTGTTTGCAACCCATTTTTCATACAGACGCGGTTCAATCTCCGCCGGGTTGTAGTTCTTCTCTAATTCCTTAGCCATGTCTTTCTTCCTCCATATATGAATGATGTCGTGTATAAAAATACACAATCAAACTTCTCTTGTTTTGTATCTGCAATCCGGAATTACAATTCCAGATTGTAGGTCGCAAGCAACTCCCGGATATAGCTTTCAATGCCCGGATTCGCTGCAATACTTGCTTTTAACGCCGCCGTGGCATTCTGCCGGATCTTCTCACAGCTTGCCATCTTCTCGCGGATCTTCTGCCGCCGTACATTCAAGCCATGCTTAATCTCAACCATCTCCCGCCGGTCGATCAGTGCATTTGTCTGATTCTTCCAGACCATCGGATCGGTCACGCCAACATCAGAAAGCTGTTTTACCAGCCTGTCACACGCAAGATAATAGCTCTCGCTTGCCTGTGAATATTTCTTTGCATCGCGCTGCATCTGGTTGTACAGATCCCAGCGGTACATCAGTTCCTTCCCGGAATTGACGTCGTATTTTTCATAGATATAATCTAATGTATTTGTATTATTGACATATTTTGCTTTGACTTTATTCAGTAACGAGATTGCCCTTTGAAGCTTTGCGTCGTTTTCCTGTACGCGCCGGTTGATATTTGCATACTGGATATAACACACGGCAAAGCAGATCACCGCAATCGTTCCTTCGATTGCCGCTGGCAATGTCAC